>ENA-ORUA01000716-ORUA01000716.1-human-gut-metagenome-genome-assembly--contig:-NODE-716-length-33830-cov-4.704012_pt1 | contig 33830 bp, 27 predicted proteins | sample MGYA00242076_ERZ509201 | MGnify/ENA primary metagenome ERZ509201 (study PRJEB26280, sample SAMEA2338863) | human gut metagenome | biome: human gut; feature: human-associated habitat; material: faeces...
CTGCCAGCACCCAGTATATCAACCCCATGGACATCAACAGCAATTACAGTGAGGAAGATAGTCCCATTGCGTTGAAGGCAGATTTTATCCTGTCGCTCTGCGAACTGGTTGTGGGCGGCAAGGAAGGGCTGCAGCCGGTGGAAAAGACAGTCATTGACCGCTGTGTGCATCAGATTTATCAACCCTATTTTGAGAACCCGGTGCCGGAGAATATGCCATTGCTGGAGGATCTCTACAATGCGCTTTTGGCACAGGATGAAAAGGAAGCCCACCATGTGGCAACGGCACTGGAAATTTACGTCAAAGGTTCTCTGAATCTGTTCAATCACCGGACGAACGTGGATATTGAAAACCGGTTTGTCTGCTACGACATCAAGGAGCTTGGCAAGCAGCTGAAAAAAATCGGGATGTTGATTGTCCAGGATCAGGTTTGGGGACGGGTGACAAAGAACCGTGGACAGGGTAAAACCACCCGCTACTATATGGATGAGTTCCACCTTCTTTTGAAAGAGGAACAGACCGCTTCCTATTCCGTAGAAATCTGGAAGCGTTTTCGAAAATGGGGCGGCATTCCGACCGGAATTACGCAGAATGTCAAAGACTTGCTCTCCAGCCGCGAGGTGGAGAATATCTTTGAAAATTCTGACTTTATTATCATGCTCAACCAGGCTGCCGGTGACCGGCAGATTCTGGCGAACCAGCTGAATATCAGTCCCCACCAGCTTTCCTATGTAACTCATTCCGGCGAGGGCGAAGGTCTTCTGTTCTATGGAAACGTGATCCTGCCCTTCGTTGACCACTTCCCGACAGAGCTGGAGCTGTACAGCATCATGACATCGAAGCTGTCGGAGGTTATGGAACGGGAGGCGTGAGATGCCGTTCAAAAATGAAGAGAGGATTTTTCCCAGGGACTACGAGGACAGAATTTTTTGTGAGGACTGCTTGACCTTTATGAAAGGAATTCCGGACGGGTCAGTTTTCCTGATTTTGACCGATCCCCCTTATGGCATCCATTACAGCAATCAGTTCGCAAAGAATCCGCACACCATGCTTCCGGGAGATGATGGGATTGATTATCCTGCATTTGCCAGGGAGAGCTACCGCATTTTACGCATGAACAGTCATGCGTATTTTTTTACCCGTTTTGACTGCTATCCGTACCATTTTCAATGCCTGAAGGAAGTTGGCTTTACCATCAAAAATTGCCTGGTAATTGAAAAAGGAACGCTTGGAGGGATTGGCGATCTGAAAGGAAGCTATGCAAGCAGCGCAGAGTGGGTGATCTTCTGTCAAAAAGGGCGGAGAGTTTTCAACTCAACTACGCTTCTGGAAAACCGGAATAAAGAAGGCACTATGTTTCACAAGGGACGCCAGCCTAGCAAACGGTATAAGACACGGTTTTCGGACTGCTGGTTTGGCTCAGAATACCCGAAGGCCACACACCATTCCATGTGGCAGAAAAAGAATGGAATCTTTCATCCAACGGTAAAAAATGAAGTCTGTCTGCAGTGGCTGATTCAAATATCCAGTAATCCGGGTGATTTAGTATTCGATGGATTTATGGGAACGGGAAGTACAGCGTTGGCTGCGATTCAATCTGGACGAAAATTTACCGGAACGGAAATCTCAGAGGAATATTGGAAAATCGCGCAAGAGCGGATTCGGGAGAACAGAAAGGGGGTGCGGTCGGATGAAGAATAAAACCACACGCCTGCGGTTTGAAGAAGAGGAACTGTCAAATAAGCCGGTTGCCCGTGCGGCAAAGAAAGCGGAACGGGCTGCGGATAAGGCGGACGCCGCGAAAGCCCGGCTGCCCACAAAGAATAAGCTGAAGCATGAGAAAGATAAGGCAGCTGACCGCAAGGAGCAGCTGCGCTTTGGCAAAAAGGATAATTCCAAAGATGCGGATTCTTCTCAAAAGACATCTGGACAGGCAAATAAGAAAGCGGTACCAGATCGAAAGAAATCGGTAGGCAAAAAGGAAGGCAAACAGAAAGCTGGCACAGCAGGTGTTAATGAGCATTTACGCTTCAACGATTCAGCAGTGGATGTAGTATCTCCTGTCAGCCGTATCAGCCGCACTGCTTCCCATGCGGTGACCGGTACGCTTGCTGGCCGTGTACACCATGAAATTGCGGAAAACGAGGATGACAACGTGGGTGTACAGGCGGCGCATCAGAGCGAAGAATTTGCGGAAGGCGCTGCACGGACTGTCAGTAATGTCCGGTACGGTCATAAGCTGAAAGCCTACCAGAAAGCAGCCCGGCTTGACCGGAAAGCAGACAAGGCAAATGTGGAAGCCCTTTATCAACAGGCTGTAACGGATAACCCGGAGATTGCATCCAATCCTATTTCCCGTTGGAAGCAGCGTCAGGAAATTAAGAAACAATATTATGCAGCAAAAGCTGCTCAGGGGGCTGCCTCTGGTTCTAAGGCTGCCAGTGGTGCGGCAAAAGGCACCGAAAAGACTGCTCAGGGAGCGAAAACACTGCTGGAACGGCTCAAAGAATTTGCTGTCCGGCATACCCATGCCATGATAATTATTCTGGTATTTGCTTTGCTTTTTCTGATGGTTTCCGGGGCGTTTTCCTCCTGTTCTGCCATGGTTCAGGGCGGTACTGGCTCTTTGCTGGGTACTTCCTTCACTGCTACGGATGAAGACATTACCGGAACCAATGAGGATTATAAGGCACTGGAAGCCGCACTGAAAAATGAGATCGACAATATCGAATCTACGCATCCCGGTTATGATGAATACCGATATCAGCTGGATGAGATCAACCACAATCCTTATGAGCTGACTGCCTACCTGACAGTTCTGTTTGAGGATTATACCAGAGCGGAAGTCCAGGAAACCTTACAGGAACTGTTTGACCGTCAGTATACGCTCACCCTTGAGGAAAAAGTGGAGGTGCGTACACGCACGGAGACACGCACCCATACAGTGACCGATCCGGAAACCGGTGAAACCTCGGAAGAAGAATATGAGGTTGAGGTGGAATACAACTACTATATTCTCAATGTCACACTTAGAAACAATGGGCTGGGGACGGCAATCGCTGCGTCAGGACTGACGGAGGATCAGCAGGAACGGTATAACATCCTGTTGCAGACCCAGGGCAACCGTCCCTATCTGTTTGAGGATGATATTTATGCCACGCCTACCGGCCCTTATACAGACTACGATATTCCGGGAGAAGCTCTGACCGATGAAAAATTCGCCAATATGATTCACGAGGCAGAAAAGTATCTTGGATTTCCTTATGTTTGGGGCGGAAGTTCACCCAGCACCAGCTTTGATTGTTCTGGTTTTGTCTGCTGGGTAATCAACAACTGCGGCAATGGCTGGAATGTTGGCAGAACCACAGCAAACGGCCTTATGGGTTCCTGTGATATTATTCCTGCCAGTGAGGCACAGCCCGGTGATTTAATCTTCTTCCAGGGGACGTATGATACTGCCGGTGCCAGCCATGTGGGAATTTATGTGGGCGGCGGGATGATGATCCACTGCGGAAATCCGATCTCTTATGCTTCGATAGAAACAAGTTACTGGCAATCTCATTTTTATGCGTATGGACGCATTCGTTGAGGAGGTATGTGAATGAGTGCAAAATTGGATCGAATCGGCGAAGAACGGGATAAAGCTCTTCGCAGGCGGGACGAATGGGATGCCCGCTATAAGGAACTGGATAAACGGTATCGGGAACAGGAAAACACGGAGATTCATGACCTGGTTCATGCGTTTAACCTGACTCCGGAACAGTTGGGACAGCTGCTGCGCCAGACCGCGCAGTCTCTTCCCTCTCCGGGAGCAGTGAATCAGGTGGTAAAGGAGGATGCCACGGATGAAGATTAAAAAGTTTTTCGCGCTGCTTTTGGCTATGACCTTTTGTATGGGTGTATTTTCGGTAAACGCCTACGCTTATGTGGATGAAAGCGCTGCGGCAGAATCGCAGCCAGTTCAGGAAGAACCAGTGCCGGAGAAAACTCCTGAGCCGGAGTCAGCGGAGGAACCCATGGAAGCTCTGACGCCGGATGGCAATCTGACGATTGTGGACGACAACGGCAGCCCGACAGGTGCTGGAAAGCAGTTCATCACATTGGTGAGCAAGGACGGCAATTATTTTTACCTGATTATTGACCGTGACGATGAAGGAGAACAGACCGTCCACTTCCTCAATCAGGTGGATGAAGCCGATCTTCTCAGTCTGATGGATGAGGATGCGGCGGCACAGTATCAGGAAAGTCTGGAAGTTGAAACAGAACCGGAGACTCCTGAGACAGCTGCACCGGAACCTGAGCCGGAACCGGTAGAGGAACCAGAAGAAAAATCCACGAATATGCTTCCGATTATTGTGCTGCTTGCGGCAGTGCTGGCTGGTGGCGGTGGATTCCTGTTTCTCCAGATGAAGAAAAAGAAGCAGGCTGAACAGACAAAGCCTGATCCGGACGCGGATTATACCGAAGACGAGGATGATGATTTTGAGCTGCCGGATGAGGACGATGTGACTGACGGTGAAGAAATTGACTCTGAGTCTGGAGAAGACGATGCATAGGATTAAACCGGCGTAACCCTACTTTCCCAAACGAGGCAGCTTTCGAGTTGCCTTGAACATACAAATTGCGATATGCCGTTACGGATGATATAATAAATAAATCAGCTATAGTTATTAAGGGGGCAGATTTTTTGAAGCAGTGTACAATTTGTGGGAAGCCTTTACCAAATGATTATAAAAAAGACATTTGTAAAGAATGCAAAAAGGATAAACGGCAAAAATGGTTTCAAAAAAATGGAAAGTGGATCGCTGTCAGTGCGGCAGCAATAGCCGCATACATTGCTAAAGTCCTATTGACCTCTGATACATCAGAGGAGCAGGATACATCAGATAGTACGGAAGATGATTATTCACCCGAAGTCATTAAGCATGAACCGGGCGAAAAATATTGGAATCCGAACACCAATAATTGGGAGAAAGATGGGAAACCATACTCATATCGTGTTTCTTATAGAGATCGAAGAGATGGAGAAATACATACTCATAACTATGCTGATGTAGATAACGGATATGAGGATTATCAATACTACAATAAACAGTGGTGGGCGGCAGATACACAATGGGATCATGTGCCACCTGATGAAGAATAAGCGTTGAAGTAAACATAGGCAGTCATGTACTCCGGTACAGGCTGCTTTTTTCATGCCAAAAATCGAAAGGAGTTGATTGCTCATGCTCAAACTCGTGGTTTGTGAGAAGCCCTCAGTCGCTCAGAGTATCTCAAAAGTGCTGGGAGCAACAAAGCGCGGCGATGGCTTTCTGGAAGGCGGCGGCTACATTATCAGCTGGTGTATCGGGCATTTGGTGGAATTGGCGCAGCCGGAAAGCTATGAAGAACGCTATGCCAAATGGCGAAAGGAAGACCTTCCGATTCTGCCCCATTCCTGGAAATACCAGGTGACGGCGGCAACGAAAAAACAGTTCTCCATTTTAAAGAAGCTGATGTTACACCCGGATGTGGAGAGTCTGGTCTGTGCAACCGATGCGGGGCGCGAAGGTGAATTGATCTTCCGTCTGGTCTATCATCAGTGCGGATGCAAAAAGCCCTTTGAACGCCTTTGGATTTCTTCTATGGAAGACACTGCGATCCGGGAGGGCTTTGCCAATCTGAAACCGGGGACAGAATATGATACTTTATATGAAGCCGCTCTTTGCCGGGAGCGTGCCGATTGGATTGTCGGGATCAACGCTACCCGGCTTTTTTCCTGCCTGTATGGTGTGACCCTCAATGTAGGGCGCGTGATGACTCCCACGCTCGGCATGGTGGTACTGCGGGAAGCAGCCATCTCCGCTTTTATGCCGGAGCCGTTTTATACGGTACAGCTTACGGTAAATAATTTTACTGTTTCCAGTGAGCGATTCAAAGAAAAAATGGATGCAGAATTGTGCCGCAAAGCCTGTCAGGAAGCAGGAACGGCAACTGTCTGTAAGGTGGAGCGCAGGGAGAAATCGGAAAAGCCGCCAGCCCTCTATGACTTGACAACGCTTCAGCGGGAAGCTAACCGTCTTTTCGGCTTTACGGCACAACAGACGCTGGACTATACGCAGAGCCTTTATGAAAAGAAACTGGTGACGTATCCCCGCACGGACAGCCGGTATCTGACCGAGGATATGGCGGCATCGCTTCCGGGGTTGACAGAAAACAGTGCTTTTGCGTTTGATGTACAGCGGCCCGCTGTGGTTCATGCAAGCGCAGTAATCAACGGGAAAAAAGTTACCGACCACCATGCCCTGCTTCCCACGGCAAGCATAGCGAAAGCTGACCTTATGGCTCTGCCTGCCGGTGAACAGTCTGTCTTGCGGATGATCGTAGCAAGACTTCTTGCCGCTGTAAGCGAGCCGCACCGGTATGCGGAAACTGCCGTGGAGCTAAGCTGTGCCGGTACTGTCTTTTCTGCCAAAGGGAAAGAAATTCTGGATGATGGATGGAAAACGATGGAACGTCAGCTTCTTCCGAAAGAGGAAAAAGCTGCAAAAATGCTTCCGCCATTAGCAGAGGGAGAGGCACTTCCCCTTCAGAAAACAGAAATAAAAGAGGGAAAAACTTCTCCGCCAAAGCATTTCACCGAAGACCTACTCTTACAGGCAATGGAAGCAGCCAGCGCCGATGACTTTCCAGAGGATGCGGAACGGAAAGGAATTGGCACTCCTGCCACCCGTGCCGCCATCATCGAAAAACTGGTTCTGAAAGGCTTTTTGGAGCGCAAAGGCAGCGGTAAGGCAAAGACGCTGATACCCACAGAAAAAGGGAAAGCCTTAATTACCGTAACGCCGGAGCAGCTCCAGTCCCCTGCTATGACAGCAGACTGGGAGGAAAAGTTGTCGGAGGTGGAACACGGCGAATATGCGCCGGAAACTTTCATAGATGAGATTTCCGGCATGATTATGGAACTGGTCAACAACTATGAGATTGTGAAAGGAGCCAAAGTGCTTATGCCTGGTACAACTGTAATCGGAACCTGCCCTCACTGTGGGGCTGAAGTCATAGAACGTCAGAAGGGATGGTTTTGCTCCAATCGAGAATGCCGCTTCATTCTCTGGAAAGACAACGCCTACTTCAAGAAAATTGGCAAACGCCTCACTGCTCAGATGGCGGAGCGGCTGGTACGGGACGGAAGAATCCGCGTGAAGGACTGCAAAAGCCAGAAAACCGGAAAGACCTACAATGCTTCTGTTCTGCTGTCCACCGAAGCAGATGGACGCCCGAAATTTCAGCTGGAATTTGAAAGCGGAGGTGGCGGGAAATGAGTGCGGAAAAGTTAGAAGCAGTTTATCTGGTAGACCGTCAGTTTTTTCTCCACCTCAAGGAAACGGAAAGCGGCTTTCAGTATGAAGCGTTCCATCGGAGCGATAAGAAAGAAAATTACTCCGGAATGCTAACATGGGAAGACCTTCTGGAGAGTCGAATTGCCTCCCCGCTGGCAGCTGCACGGGTAGCCGCCTGTGAAGAGATTGGACTGGAAGGTCAGGAAGTGGCGAAAGTATCACTGCTGTCCCTGCTTCCGTATCCCCAGTCAGAGATTCGACGCCGAAGCCTTCAGGAACCAGCCAGTCTTCCCTCCCACGATATTCGCTTTATCGACAGCCGGTACAAGGAACTGTTCCGTATCCCGGACGGAGGGACAATTCAGGTGGATTATCCGGATCGACATTTTGCAGCCAAATGCAGCTACATTGACGACTACCATACCCAGGTTGGAAACAACGTCTACCACATTTGCCAGTTTGCAGAGATTCTGGAACGCGGCGGCGGAACCTGCCGCCCGGAACCGGAGCTTGACCGGGATACTGCCGCATGGCAGCTGGGAAGTCAAAACTATCTGACAGTGGAACGCAGTCTGTCAGGATGGGCGTACCATTTATACGATCAGGGATTTCAGCCGGTAGCTGCCGGAGAAGTGGGCGGACTGGAAACTTCGATTCTGGAAGCCCGTGATCAGGCGATGGAACAATGCAGGCTTAGTAGCCGCAATCGGGAACTGACCGATTATGACCGGGAAGAATTTCACAGGAGGGAGTTTATGTCACAGGATAAAATTGAAAAGTGGGATGAAGTAAACGGTAATACGGGAAACAACGGCAGGCTGGAAGCCTTCCTGGATAGTGCCGGGGACAACTATGCGATTTTGCAGCTGCGCGATATTGAGGAAACACGCATGGAGCGGTTTTCTTCCCTGCGGATGCTGGAACGGATGGATATGGAAGTGAATATCGACCATTATGAAGTGGTATATATCGCACCACTACCGATTCACACGAACCGCCCCGCCTTTCTGGAAAGCGTCTTCGAGAAATTTAATCTGGATCGCCCGGAAGATTTTAAGGGTCACAGTCTTTCGGTCAGCGACATTGTTGCCATCCGTGAAAATGGCGCGGTATCCTGTTATTACTGTGACAGTACCTGCTTTCAGGAACTTCCCGGACTTATCCCGGAGAATTATCTGAAAAATGCGGAAATGCAGCTTGAGGATGATTACGGTATGATCGACGGCGTTGTTAATAATGGTGCAAAAGACCGTAAGGAGAAAGCGGCAAAGGATAAAGCTGAGAAGCCTTCTGTGGTGGAGCAGCTGAAAAACCAGCCACACTGTGAGGTCAGAAAGAAATCCACGATCAAATACGCGGAACAGGAGCGATGATACGAGAAAAAGAAAAGGAGCTTGGAACGATGAAGACATTTACTTCCAATGAAATGAATCTGATGTGCCTGTACAATTCCGGCACCCGTCTGGAGTTGATCGAAAATCTGACGGATATGCGGGGCTATCTGCAGGCCGACGAAACAGAGCTGCTGACACTGACCGACTGTGTGCTGGAAAAGCTGCGCCAGATGAACGATCAGGAGTTTTCGGCACTGGATTTGTACCCCGATTTTATGGACTGACAAGGAGTTAAATACTGCCGGGATGGAAAACACTGTCCCGGCTTTTTTCTGCTGTAAGGAAGGAGGCCAATATGTGGAGTAAAGCAGATTTTTATTCGGCGGTTGCAAAAGAAACTCTGGAAGGACTGACAGCCAGCTGGCAGGAATGGGCAAAGTTCCTTACCACGGCTTCCCGGCTGTATAAGTATCCGTTCATGGATCAGATGATGATTTACGCACAAAGGCCGGATGCCACCGCCTGCGCAGAATACGATTTATGGAATGACAAGATGAACCGCTACGTCCGGCGCGGATCAAAAGGGATTGCCCTTTTAGATGAGCGCGGTGACAAGCTGCGTCTGCGCTATGTATTTGACGTGGCAGATACGGGAACAAGGGAAAATTCGCGGACACCCTGGCTGTGGACAATGGAGGATCAGCATATCGTTCCCATTATGGCTATGCTGGAACGAAACTACGGCGTTGGTGGAGCTGACCTGGGCGAACAGATTGCGGCGGCCGCCCGAACTCTGGCAGACGAGTATTGGGCAGATAACCAGAAGGACTTCTTCTACATCGTTGACGATTCCTTCTTAGAAGGGTACGATAATTACAACATCGGAATCCAGTTTAAGACAGCAGCCACCGCCAGCATCACTTATACGGTACTCAGCCGGTGCGGTTTGAATCCAGCGGAATATATGGGGCATGAGGACTTCATGCCGATCTTCGACTTCAACACCATTCCGGCAGTTATGGCACTGGGTTCCGTCGTCAGCCAATGCAGCAGGCAGATTCTCCTGCAGATCGGGGACACTATCCGGACTGCGGAGCGGGAAGCCATTGAGGAAAGGAGAAAATGGGATGAAGAACACCTTAACCTACACGAGGAACGGGGATTACCTGATTCCGAACCTGAAACTGGACGAGCAGCCGGAGAAGCCCCTGGGCAAATATGGACGGATGCGCCGGGCGTATCTGAAGGAGAACCGTCCGCTTCTGTACAATCAGTTCCTGCTGAACGGGACGCTGTATCCGCACCTGTTGGAGATCGAGGAGACGGCAAACCAGAGGTTGGAGCAGATGATGAGCCAGCTTCTGGAGAGAGACCCGGCTCCGGACAAGAAGCAGAACGCGATGGCGTGGGTACAGCACATGAACGCACTGAAAGCCCAGGTCGAGGAAGTGATTTTGACGGAGCTTATCAACAGTTAAGTTTTACTTTTCCAGAGGAAGCCCCCACCGCCAAACAGTCCATGAAAGGATCGAGCGAACCATTGCCCGGTCCTTTTTCTGTGCCTAAAAATCAGGATAACGAAAAGGACGCAGAAAACGCCGCCTCCGAAGAGACAGCAGAACACCAGGAAGTTCATGACCTGAGCCAGTATCCGATTACCCGCCGTGGTGATGATATTACCATTGGCACCGGCAACCCCACTCATGTGGTAGACATCACGGTGTCGGAAGAAGAATATGAAGCAATCAAACAGGCCATCCCGGAAGAACCGGCATACGATCCCGCTTCGCTGCCGTATCACATGGGTGATACCGTTTACCTGGATAATCAGGAATATCGGATTACCGAACTGCGGGAAGACACGGTGCAGCTCCTTCCTAATGGGGTGACTTACCCTGTATTCCGTGCAGAAAGCCGGGAACGGTTCGAGGGACTGCTTCGGCAGGACAGCCGCAACGGCGCTGTAACGGAGTATCTTGCCCCCAATCCGTCAAATGTCGATCAGGATTTGCTGGAAGTGCTGGCTACTGGACTGCTCTCTGCGCAGGATAAAGAGTATATTTCTGGCTGGCTGCGGGATGGGGAAGGCAATACCCGGATTGCACAGCGGCTTTCAGAACTGTTTGCAAACCGGGCGGAAACGATGGAACTGGCTACCGGGGACACGGCAGATTTCCGCACCTACACCACCGGTATCGAAGTGGAGATTCTGGACAGTGAAGAACGCTGGCTGGCGGCGCTGGGCGGCAGCTGGGGCGACATGGCTCCCATTCTTCGCGGACTGTATATCCATGAGCAGGAAGGCTTTTATCAGAACCCGGAAGGTTACCGGCAAAAGCAGACGGTACTTGAGGGACAGCCGTCCTACCAGGTAGGCGATTCTGTCTTCCTGCCTGCGCCTGATCAGCCTATCAGCGGCACTCTTGGTTACGTTGGCGACACCACTGTGCGGATTGATACCGGCCCATATTCCTGGAGTAACAAGGTTATGGGGCGCAGTCAGTTTGAAGAACTTCTCCGTCAGGATGAGCGAAACGCCAGCCTGTTTGTGCAGGAAGAAAAAGAATCAGATACACCAGAATTACCGGAACTGACAACGGAGCCGGAAACTATTTATCCTGCCGAACAAAACGAACTGCCTTATGATATTGTAGTGGAACGGCTGCGTGTAAACGAGGCGGAACGTCCGGAACCGGAGACTGTTGCTGCAAACTTTCGCATTACCGATGAACACCTGGGTGAAGGCGGGCCGAAGCAGAAATTCCGCGCCAACATCATGGCAATCCAGCTTCTGAAAAAATGTGAGGAAGAAAACCGCCCGGCTACGCTGGATGAGCAGAAAATCCTTTCCGGGTATGTCGGCTGGGGCGGCCTTGCAGATGCTTTTGATGAGCACAAAGGTAACTGGGCAACGGAATACCTGGAACTGAAAACGGTTCTGACACCGGAGGAATATGCGGCTGCCAGGGCTTCTACCTTGAACGCACATTACACCAGCCCCACGGTGATCCATGCGATTTACGATGCCGTGGAGCAGATGGGTTTCCGTCAGGGCAATATTCTGGAGCCGTCCATGGGCGTAGGAAACTTCTTCGGTCTTCTGCCGGAGAGTATGCAGCAGAGCCGTCTTTACGGTGTGGAGCTGGACAGCATTTCCGGGCGGATTGCAAAAAAGCTGTATCCCAATGCAGAGATCACTGTTGCCGGATTTGAAACCACTGACCGTCGTGATTTTTATGATTTGGCGGTTGGCAATGTCCCCTTTGGCGATTATAAGGTCAATGATAAACCTTACAATAAGCTGGGCTTTTCCATTCACAACTATTTCTTTGCCAAAGCGTTGGATCAGGTGCGTCCGGGAGGTGTGGTTGCTTTTGTGACCAGCCGTTATACCATGGACGCCAAAAGCCCGGAGGTGCGCAAATACCTGGCACAGCGGGCGGAACTCTTAGGGGCAATCCGCCTGCCGAACAATGCGTTCCGTGCCAATGCCGGTACGGATGTGGTATCAGATATTCTGTTCCTGCAAAAACGGGAACACCCCATTGATTTGGATGCGGACTGGATTCACCTTGGACGCAACGAGGACGGGCTGACCTTAAACAGCTACTTCGTGGAGCATCCCGAGATGGTATTGGGACGGCTTTCCACCGAAAGCACTCAGTATGGCAAAGAGGAATGTACGGTGCTGCCCATTGACGGCGCTGATTTAAGCGAACAGCTGAAAGAAGCGATTTCCCATATCCATGGGGAGTATGTAGCACAGGAACGGGAGAATCCGGAACTGGAGGACAATGCCTCTGTACTGCCTGCAGATCCGACGGTAAAAAACTTTTCCTACACGGTGGTAGACGGCGAAGTATATTTTCGGGAAAATTCCATTATGTCGCCGGTTGACTTAAACGATACCGCAAAAGGCCGGGTCAAAGGCATGGTGGAGCTGCGTCAGATCGTCAATGACCTGATTGAGTACCAGCTGGAAGACTATCCACAGGAAGCTATCGAGGCCAAACAGCAGGAACTAAATACCGCCTACGATGCCTTTACCCAAAAGTATGGGTTGATTAACAGCCGTGGCAACGAGAAGGCATTTTCAGAGGATTCTTCCTACTATCTGCTCTGCTCGCTGGAGAATATTGATGAAGATGGAAATCTGGAAAGCAAAGCCGATATTTTCACCAAACGCACCATCCGTCCGGAACGTCATGTGACCCATGTGGATACGCCCAGCGAAGCACTGGCGGTTTCCATCGGAGAACGTGGCAAGGTAGACATTCCGTTTATGGCAGAACTGCTGGGGAAAGCGGATGATTTCGAGGCCGTCACCGGCGAGTTGACTGGCGTGATTTTCCGTGATCCCATGGCACCGGAAGCGCCGGAACTTGGCTGGCAGACTGCGGATGAATATCTGTCCGGTAATGTGCGCGATAAGCTGCGGATTGCACGGCTTGCCGCACAAACCGATCCACAGTACACGGTTAATGTGGCTGCGCTGGAAAAAGCCCAGCCCAAAGACCTGGAAGCCTCGGAGATTGAGGTGCGCTTGGGCGCTACTTGGATTGATCCAAAGTATATCCAACAGTTTATGGAGGAAACTTTTGAGACACCCTTCTATCTCCGCCGTGCTATTGAAGTGAAATTTTCCACGATTACGGCAGAATGGCAGATTTCCGGTAAAAGCAGTACCGGGCGGCATGATGTGGCGGCCTATGTGACGTATGGTACAGATCGGGCGAACGCCTATAAAATTCTGGAGGATACTCTGAATCTGAAAGATGCCCGGATTTACGATACCATTGAAGATGCAGAGGGCAATAAAAAGCGTGTTCTCAACAAAAAGGAAACGACCCTCGCTCAACAGAAACAGCAGGCAATCAAGGACGCTTTCCGGGACTGGATCTGGCGTGACCCGAAACGCAGAGAAACACTGGTGGCAAAGTATAATGAACTGTTCAACAGCACCCGTCCCCGCGAATATGACGGCAGCCACATTCATTTTGTCGGCATGAACCCGGACATTAAGCTGCGGCCGCATCAGCGGAATGCCATCGCTCATGTGCTGTATGGCGGCAATACACTGTTAGCACATGAGGTAGGAGCCGGGAAAACCTTTGAAATGGCTGCTTCAGCAATGGAAAGCAAACGGCTGGGGCTGTGCCAGAAGTCGATGTTTGTGGTTCCCAACCACCTGACTCAGCAGTGGGCGAATGAATTTCTGAGGCTTTATCCCAGCGCAAAACTTCTGGTGACAACGAAAAAAGATTTTGAAACTGCAAAACGAAAAAAATTCTGTGCACGGATTGCCTCTGGGGATTATGATGCGGTCATCATCGGCCATAGCCAGTTCGAGAAAATCCCCATCTCAGCGGAGCGGCAGGAACGGCTCTTACAGGAACAGATCGATGATGTGACCGAAGCACTGGATGAGCTGAAACGGAGCCGGGGCGAGAATTTTACCATCAAGCAGATGGAAAAGACCCGGAAGTCACTCCAGGCAAGACTGGATAAACTGCTTAACACAGATCGGAAGGATAATGTGATTACCTTTGAGCAGCTTGGCGTAGACCGGCTGTTTGTGGACGAGAGCCAGGCATACAAAAACCTGTTCTTATACACAAAAATGCGAAATGTAGCAGGGTTATCCACATCGGAAGCCCAGCGAAGCAGCGATATGTTTATGAAATGCCGGTATCTGGATGAAGTTACCGGCGGGCGCGGCGTAGTATTTGCCAGCGGCACTCCCGTCTCCAACAGTATGACGGAATTATACACCGTCATGCGCTACCTCCAGTACAACACCTTACAGCAAAAGGGACTCACTCACTTTGACTGCTGGGCGTCCACCTTCGGAGAAAGTACTACGGCGATTGAATTGGCTCCGGAAGGAACCGGATACCGGGCAAGAACCAGGTTTGCAAAATTTTTCAATCTTCCGGAACTGATGAACCTTTTTAAAGAGGTCGCGGATATAAAAACCAGTGACCAGCTGAATCTGCCAGTGCCGGAAGCAAAATTTGAGACGGTTGTGGTGCAGCCCTCGGATATTCAAAAAGAAATGGTTGCGGCGCTCTCAGAACGGGCGGCTGCCGTCCACAGCGGGCAGGTTGATCCGTCCCAGGACAATATGCTCAAAATTACTTCGGATGGCAGGAAAATCGGGCTTGACCAGCGCCTGATGAACCCGCTCCTGCCAGACGATCCGAACAGCAAGCTCAATGCCTGTGTGGGAAATGTGTTCCGGATATGGGAGGAAGGAAAGGAAAGTCGTCTGACGCAGCTCCTGTTCTGTGATATGAGCACCCCAAAAGATGACGGTACGTTTAATGTCTATGACGACATCAAGGCGAAGATGATCGCACGGGGCGTTCCTGCAGAAGAAATTGCTTTTATCCATGATGCGGACAACGAGGTAAAGAAAAAAGAACTCTTTGCTAAAGTGCGCACGGGTCAGGTGCGGGTGTTGCTCGGCTCCACGCAGAAGATGGGGGCTGGCACCAACTGCCAGGACTTGCTTGTGGCTGTCCATCACCTGGATGTGGGCTGGCGTCCTTCCGATATGACACAGAGAAATGGGCGTATCATCCGCCAGGGCAACCGAAACAAAGAGGTTCAGATCTACCAGTATGTGACGGAAGGCACTTTTGACGCTTACCTTTACCAAACGCTGGAGAACAAGCAGAAATTTATTTCGCAGATTATGACCAGCAAATCGCCGGTGCGAGCCTGTGACGATGTGGATGAGCAGGCACTCAGCTATGCGGAGATCAAAGCACTGTGCGCCGGTGACAGCCGGATCAAGGAAAAGATGGACTTGGATATTGATGTGGCGCGTCTGAAAGTGCTGAAATCTGACCATCAGAGCCAGCAGTACCGGCTGGAAGACCGCCTGTTAAAGTATTTCCCAGCAGAGATGGAAAAACAGCGCGGCTTTATTCAGGGATTTGAAGCCGATATGCAGACCGTGACAGCACATCCTCTTCCGAAAGAGGGATTTGTCGGCGCGGAGATTCAGGGACGAACATTCTCTGAAAAGGAATTGGCAGGTGAGGCGATTCTGGCAGCCTGCAAGAGTTATACTGGCATGGAGCCGGTGGCGCTGGGAACGTACCGTGGTTTTTCCATGGAACTTTCGTACAACAGCCTCAGCCAGGAATACGAGATTGCGCTGAAAGGCTCCATGACCCATACGGTTACGTTGGGAACAGATGCCAGAGGAAATTTCACTCGTATGGATAATACGCTCGCCGGTTTGGAGGGCCGTAAAGAAAAGGCGCAGGTACAGCTGGAAAACCTGCACAATCAGCAGGAAGCGGCGAAGGCAGAGCTTGGCAAGCCCTTCCCCCAGGAAGCGGAACTGGCTGAGAAAAGCGCACGGCTGGCTGAACTGGACGCCGCCCTCAATATGGACGATCACGGCATGGAGGAAGAAGTAACAGAGCCGGAAGGCCGTTCTTCTGTATTGGCAGATTTGAAAGCAAAGGCAGCGATGGTCTGTGAAACTCCAAAACGGCATATGGAACGGGAAGAGGTACGGTAATGGAAAAACTGAATAATACGATTATCCTGCGGGTTTCAAAGGCAGACCGTGAGCGTATCCGGGCAAAAATGGACGAGCTGGGCGTAATGAATATGAGTGCCTACATCCGTAAAATGGCACTGGATGGCTACTGTGTGAAGCTGGATTTGCAAGACTTGAAAGAACTGATCCGGCTGCTGCGCATCTGCAGCAATAATCTGAATCAGTATGCAAAAAAGGCGAATGAAACCGGGAGTATTTACCTGGCTGACATTCAGGATTTACAGGTGCGGCTGGATGATTTGTGGCAGGCGACAAAGGAGCTGCTGGTACGACTGGCCAGTATCTCCTAAATCTGTTATAGCAGGTGTTTGGCGTGAGCGAAACGCCTGCAACATAGTTTTCAGAACTTCACTTATGGTTTAGATAGACTTATTCACGGATTTTCAGTATACTTCTTTTATAGGGTTAACAAGCAAACTGAGGTTCAGAGGAAGCAGATATGATTGAAGTATTATTTGGAGAAAGTGAAGCGGCTTCCATGAAAGCCGCAAAAAGTATGAAGATAGTTGGTTATGTAAATGGGCCAACGTCGGTATTGGTGACAGGAAAAGAGACACCGCCGGAGAGAACCTTCGCCGGATGGGTGGAAGGAACATCAGAAGACGTAGTCTGCCTTGGCTTCATGCTGGATATTGGTAATATCAAGGAGCCTATAGACAGTCCATATCGGAAAAATCTCATCTATTCCATGTATGCACAAAATCAGTATGTTAAAAATCCAGAAATAGATCAGGAATTGAAGCTGACAGGTGAAGTTTATTTGAATGAATTGTTGCGCTTAAAAGAATATCTGGAAAATGGGGAAACAATCCGAGTCTGGTACAGCGATACACCATATTCCATATGTGGTTTTTACAGTCTGTGTCAGATACTGCAAAAGTATAAAAATGAGATTCATATCGTAAAACTTCCGGAATATATGGTAAGAAAAACAAGTATTATTTCTTACAGAAACTGGGGCGAAGTTTCGGCGGAGGAATTTGCAGAATTCCTCACCTATGAAAGTGTGCTGACCAAAGAAGAAGTGAGGATGTATGCACAGTTATGGACAGAATTAACAGAGGATAACAGTCCTCTCAGAGCAATGATAAATGGAAAAGTTACCGGCGTTTCAGAAGACTTTTATGATTTTTTGATATGGAAAAGACTTACACGTAAACCAATCAAAGAGGCAAGATTAATAGGCGATATTCTCGGTTGTTTTCAGATCGGTATGGGTGACTGGTGGTTCGCCAGACGGATCGAACATTTTATACAGCAGGATAAAATCAAAGTTATAAACGATTCCGAAAATAAATATGCGAGAGTGATCTGCATAGCAGATACTATATCTGTTTGATAACTTCCTGTGTGTATTGATGCGATAAGCCATCGCTGCTTCTTTTTTCGCGTTCCAAAATCAACCAAATGACATCCTTGCCTGAGCCAACACGAATAACTATAATACAAGTAGAAAGGCGGTGAGTAAAGTGATGAAGCTTATGAAACTCCCCTTTAAGCTACTGGCACTTCCCATCATTCTGATTTTGATGGCAGCGGCTCTTTTGGTAAAACTCGTAACTAACCTGTCAGCTTATGTAATGGGGCCTCTGATGTTGTTTATACTCGGATGCGGAATTTACTCAGCTGTACAGCAAATGTGGACTTCGGTGGCAATTCTGGTCGTTCTGGAAATTCTATGTGTAGCCGCTATGTTCTTTGCCGTAGTGCTCGAAACCGCACTGGACGGTATGAAGGATTCCCTTATGGGTTTTGTACATTCATAATAGAATAAAATGTTTTGGGCAGGCTGCTCCGCAAGAAATAAGCGGAACGGCCTGCCTCCTTTTTTGCTGTGGAGAGGACGGTGAACTATGGCGGCAACAAGACTGATTGCATTGCATATCAACAAAGGGAAAACCATTGCACAGTGCCTGCGCGACCGGACTGATTATGCTCAGAATCCGGGAAAGACGGAAAAAGGCGAACTGGTGAGCGGATATGAATGTGATCCCATGACGGCTGACGAGGAATTTCTTCTGGCTAAGCGACAATATCTCCACATCACCGGCAGGCGGCAGCAAAATGATGTGATTGCCTATCAGATTCGTCAGTCCTTCAAACCGGGTGAGATTACACCGGAGGAAGCCAACCGGGTTGGCTATGAACTGGGGCTGCGGTTCACCAAAGGAAAACACGCTTTTTTGGTAGCAACTCACACAGACCGTGCCCACATCCATAATCATATCGTTTTCAATTCCACTTCGCTGGACTGCAAGCGTAAATTTCGTGACTTCCATAACTCCGGCCTTGCTCTTCAGAAGGTCAGCGACATCATTTGTGTGGAGCATGGGCTGTCTATTATTGAGAAGAAACCATACAAAGAGCGTGTCAAACGAACCACTTATCCGAAGCGGCACTGCTTTCGTGATGAAATCCGGCAGGCTATCGATCAGGCGCTTCTAAAGAAACCAAAGGATTTTGAAGAATTTCTCCGGCTTCTGGAACAGGACGGCTATACCTGCAAGCGCGGCAAACACACGGCGCTCTGGAAGGAAGGACAGGATCGTTTTCTGCGTTTCCGCTCTTTGGGAGATGGATACACAGAGGAAGAAATCCGTGCTGTCATTTTGGGCGAAAAAGAACACCGTATCCGAAGCAAGAATAAACAGTCTGTTAGCCAGAAACGCCTGAATCTGCTGGTAGATATTGACGCCAGACTTCAGGCGAAAGGAATCGGCTATCAGCGATGGGCTACGGTCTATAATCTGAAACAAATGGCGCAGACCATGATTTTCCTTCGTGAGCATGGAATTGAGAATATCGACCAGCTTCATGAGAAAACGAAACAGTCAACAGAACGCTTCGACCAACTGGATGAAAAAATCAAGACGGCAGAAAAACGTCTGGTGGAGATTGCTTCCCTGAAAAAACACATCATCAACTATGCCAAAACAAAGGATGTATATGTAGATTACCGTAAGTCTGGATACAGCAGAAAATTTTATGAATCCCATCGGGAAGCAATAACCCTGCACAAAGCAGCAAAGGATGCCTTTAACGAATTGGGAATCAAGAAACTTCCAAAGGTAAAGGACTTATCAGCAGAATATGCCGAAGTTCTGGCAGACAAGAAATCCGCCTACGCACAATACCGGAATGCACGGACTGAGATGCAGGACTGTTTAAAAGCGGAAAAAAATGTGGAGCAATTCTTGAATCTGACTCGTCAGGAAGAAGAAAAGGCTCAGGAAGAAAAGAGAAAAAAAGAAACTCAAAGATAAGCATGAATGCCCCGGATTGACTGTAATAGGTCGTCCGGGGCGTTTTTTGTGTATGAACTGCTATCAGGAGCTTTGCCGCAGCCATCTGCGGATTTGCAGTTCGCCTCTGTTTACCAACTGCTGTGCGCGGTTATAAGATACACCTAATTGTTCAGCAAGCTGCCGATAAGTTGTACCACTGTTAATCGCCAGCACGGCGTTTCTCTCCCGTTCGGGAAGCTGCTCGATTAGGATGTCAATCCTGTCTTTGGTTTTTGGCAGATAAAGATGATGTAGTGCCGGTCTGGAGTTTCCGGATGTAGCAGTTCTGGCGGTTCTTTGCGTAATATTTGGAAGATTGTCATAATAATAGGCAATCATGTCATCACATTGATGGTAAAGCCAGCGGTCAATTTTATAAAAGTGTTGAATGAAGCGTCTTTCGTCTTTATCACATTTACCGTCAAATGCGGGAGCAAAGTCAATCCGGTCAACACTACCACGGGGGAATTGATCGTGGCGAAATGGGATTTCCTCATTAAACTTATCCTCTCCCCACCTCAAGGGATCGATAATGGCTATTATTGACAGATGTTTTTCCGGTCGCTCCCTACGCAATTTCTGGATACAGGCGACTGCCTTTTGTGCAAAAATCTCGTGGCAAGTATGAAAATAGAACTCAACGACGCAATCCTCATTTGAAATTTTATTGATTTCCTGATATAGCAAATCGCCCATTTCCTCTTCCCAGAAAAAGCGATCCGCTACAAAACACACTTTCTTCATGATCGCCTCCTCCAGATAGACATTCCGAGATCACCACGCAGTTTTTGAGCCGACTTTTTGATGAATTGCTCTGGTGAGGGGCATCTTTTATCAAAGCCCATTTCCTTCCATAGTGCCTGAGACTCCTGTGTGTCATCCTTGTGGCTGTACGCATCTGCAAGAGCTATCTGCATCTCGCGGTAAACATCTTCTGGTGTCGTATTATTTTCGGTGGCAACTTGTTTCAGAATCTTTTGGAAATTCATAATTTCATCCTCCGTTAGAGTTTGTACTTGTTCTTTAGAACTACTTTAACATAAAATGACTGTCGGTGGATGGCATCTTTTGTCGAAATTATAAAAATTCTATAAAAAGAAAGAGAGCCTTTACGGCTCCCCTGATATTTCTTATTCTTCTGTCAGAATGCGGAATGCATTCAGGATCTTCATTCTCTCCCGATGCGGCAGATGAGAAATCCGATTGGATAGCTCACAGGCTGCGCTCTCCGTGGCATGGTCAACTACATCAATCAGCAGTGAATCTGCGGAAACGCCCAGTGCGTTTGCGATGGCTACAAAAGAATCCAGATTGGGAATCTTAAGACCTCGTTCTATTACGCTCACATGAGTGGGGCTGAGATCGACCAACGCTGCCAGTCCTTCCTGTGTTAGTCCCTTTGCCTCACGGGCAGCTTTGATCCGTTGTCCAACAGCTTGTGCGTCCATCTCGTCACCTCCTCCTTTAGAACTATTTCTCGTTCCTCTTTAGTATATCGGTCATCTTCTGTGTAATACAGAAGATAAAGAACATAAAATAGTGCTAAAGAACGAATTGCGTGAATTTATCTGTATTCCGATCTGCGGTGTTTGGGATGGATATATTTATGTATATGAAAATGGGTTTGACTGATTTCGAGTAGGTTTGGACTGTTTTTTTTGATTGGATCTGCTATAATTTTGATAAGCAGATGGTCAACGCCAGCAGAATAACATCTCAGTAAGGAAGGTGCCTGGTTTGGACAATGAGTTTTTTGTGGACAGCAGAGATTATCTTTATCAGCCATTTAGCCATGAGGGATTTTCCGGGCAGCTGCTTTTGGCGACTCCCATAAGAAAAGGTCTGACACCTCTTCTCATAAAACAGGAACAGCCATGTTCGGCCTGCTGTGAATTCATATATTCCCGGCTCGCGCAGGAAATGCAAATTCCGGTTCCGAAGGCGTTCCTGGTAAAAAAGAGCGCCCGCAAAGAGAGCTGGCCGTTTAAGACACCTTATGTTGTTGGAATCACTTACTTGGAAGGACTGCATCCATTCACAACGGAAGACCTGCAAAATTCTATCAATATGGCTTTTGGTATGCCTGTCACTATGCTTTGGCTGTTATGTTCGAGCAAATTGATGCGGTGCAGATAGCAGCAACGCCTGACGGAAATCTTGTTGGCTTTGATTTTACGGATTGTTTCCGTCTTAGTGATTTGACCGAAGCAATATTAAAAAAGCAGGATACTTTGCTAATCCATTTCCTGAAAATGCTACTGAACGCATTCAAACAGGATGATTTTTCATCTTCTGCAAGACTTGGTGCTGAAGTGGTTGCAAAGCATCTTGGCGTTCCTCAGATACCGGCAGTATACCCATTCTACCTTGAGCCGATGAAGCGATTCTGTAGGATTGGAAATGAGCAGATCAAAGAGATTTTGGAAGCACTGGATGAGGTGTATCCGGTGGCAATCAGTGTATATTTTGAAGAATACCTGACTGAATTAAAGCTGAAAATCAGCAAGTATCTTGAAACTATTTAAGACGAAGGAGGCTATTATTATGAAGTACAAACTGTATCGTTCTTTTGGTGACCTGGACAAAGATGTGAAAAAGCATGAATTAGTTGCTGTCGAGTATGGCAGTACGATTGAAGACGTAGAGGACGCACTGATAAAGGATGTGGCCGATGATTTGGCTGGTGACACCAAATATGCTGGATGTGAAACATCTGCCTATGCACCAGAACCTATAAAGAGTTTCCGAAAAGTGAAGAGATATGATTACGAGATGATGGGAATCGTTTATCCGCCTCGCGCCGAGACGAATGTACTGATTGACTATGGCATTATAGAGGAATCGGAGAATTGAGAATTCGGAAAATATTTACGGTCTTGTTGCCGTGCTTATCTAAAAGCTGACAGGAAGGAGGCGTTGAACAATGTCAGATAAAACGTATATTGCCATAGATTTGAAATCGTTCTACGCTTCCGTTGAGTGTATGGAGCGTGGACTTGATCCGATGACAACCAATCTGGTGGTCGCAGACGCCAGCAGGACGGAAAAGACTATCTGCCTTGCGGTATCTCCGGCTTTAAAATCCTATGGGATTCCCGGAAGACCCAGACTGTTTGAAGTCGTGCAAAAGGTCAAAGAGGTCAACTTCATACGACAGCAAAAAGCACCGGGACGGAAACTGACAGGTTCTTCAGTTCAGGATGGAGAACTGAAAGCAAATCCCGCTTTAGCTGTAGACTATGTGGTGGCACCGCCGCAGATGGCACATTATATGAAAATCAGTGCCAGGATTTATGAGGTATATCTCAAATATATTGCACCGGAAGATATTCATGTTTATTCGATTGATGAAGTCTTTATTGACGCAACCAGTTACTTAAGAACGTATCAGCTGACAGCCCGCGAACTGACAATGAAAATGATTCTTGATGTTCTGGATACTACTGGGATTACTGCAACAGCCGGGATTGGCACGAACCTGTATCTCTGTAAAGTTGCGATGGATATAGAGGCGAAACATATTTCACCGGATCAGAATGGTGTCCGGATTGCTGAACTGGACGAAATGTCTTACCGGCGTTCCCTGTGGTCACATCGCCCATTGACTGATTTCTGGCGGGTAGGAAAAGGGTACACAAAAAAGCTGGAAGAACATGGCCTTTATACGATGGGTGATATAGCCCGCTGCTCAGAAGGTAAACCGGGTGACTACTATAACGAGGAACTTTTGTATCAGCTTTTCGGCATCAATGCGGAATTGCTGATTGACCATGCTTGGGGCTGGGAGCCTTGTACGATTGCAGATATTAAAGCCTACAAACCGGAAAGTAACAGTGTCGGCTCCGGTCAGGTGCTGCAATGTCCGTATCCGTTTGAAAAAGCAAAACTTGTAGTACGGGAAATGACCGACCTGCTGGTTCTTGATTTAGTGGATAAAGGACTTGTGACAAATCAAATTGTTTTGACAGTCGGTTATGATATTGACAATCTGAAAGACCCGGCGCGGCGAAAGAAATATCATGGAGAAATCAAGACAGACCGGTATGGACGAAGCATTCCAAAGCACGCCCACGGTACTGCCAACCTGAAAAAATACACTTCTTCCACTCGTCTGATTACCCAGGCTGTGATGGAACTGTTTGACCGGATCGTAGATAAAGATCTTCTGGTGCGCAGAATTAATATGGCTGCTACTCATGTTATCACTGAGGCAGAAGCACAGACACAAAGCGAAAATAACTTTGAGCAGTTAGATTTATTTACAGACTATTCTGTTCGTCAAAACCTGCTGGAAAAAGAAAATGAGGAACTGGAGAAGGAGCGGAAAATGCAGGAAGCCATGTTGGAAATCAAGAAAAAATTTGGCAAGAATGCAATACTGAAGGGAATGAATTTGCAGGAAGGGGCGACGGCAAAAGACCGCAATCAGCAGATTGGAGGTCATAAAGCATAGAAACATTTGCAGTGGCGAACATCCGGAAGAGGTGATAATTATTTTGCAAGATAGAAATAACACAGATAATTCTTATGATGACATTATTAATCATCCCCATCACGTTTCCACACGGCACCCCAGGATGTCGATGATAGACCGGGCAGCTCAGTTTTCTCCATTCGCTGCGCTGACCGGATATGGAGATGTGATAAAGGAAACTGCACGGCTGACGGATCGCAAGCTGGAACTTTCTGAGTCGGAAAAAGCAGAGCTGGATTATAAGTTACGGATGGCTTGTGATTACCCCGGAGAAAAGCCAGCGCTTACAATTACTTACTTTGTTCCGGATCAGAGAAAAGCTGGCGGTTCTTACCATACGATTTCCGGACAGATTAAGAAAATAGATGATTACCAAAAGCAAGTGATTCTGATGGACAAGACACGGATTGATATTGACTGTATTCTCGATATAGACGGACAAATCTATGAACTCGTCAATGAGTCAGAAAAAGAATTTGATTAAGCTCATAATTGTTATACCGTATTTTCGATGGAACGCGCAGCGTAAAGCGTTCGGAACGAATGCGCAGCCCCGTATCGCCAGATACGGATCTTCAAGGGGATTGGGGACTTCCCCAACGAGAAAAATACCGATGCAGCCCGGAAAGCCGCACCGGTATTTTTGCCTTTGTATATACAAAGGCCCTGCTCGCCAATTTGTGCAATCCTACGATTGTGTTATTCTGACCTTGTTATCGAACGCAAACAAACCACTTGAGAAACCGAATTTTCTCTGATAAAATGAAATGTATGATCTTGATAATCTGCGATTTGAATCGGAACGAGAGGTACTACAATGGCCGTAAGTTACAAAAGACTGTGGAAACTCTTGATTGACAAAGACATGAAAAAGAGCGATTTAGAGAGAGAAGCAGGCATCAGTCATTATACAGTTTATAAGTTAAGTCATGGAGAGAACGTGACGACAGAAATTTTAGAGAAAATCTGTAAAGCTCTTAACTGCTCTGTTGAAGAAATAATGGAATTTACTAATGATGAATAAGCACCATTGGGAACATAGGACTTAATAGGACGTTCTATAAATTATATTAAATTAAAATGATCCTCAAGTAATGGAGATGAAGATATGGGATACCAAAGTGAAGCAGAGCTTGAACTGCAATTTATTGATCAACTGAATAAGCAGGGATATAGTACCGTTTCTATTCCTGACTATGATACGTTGGTCGAAAATTTTAAAGTGCAGTTTGAGGCGTTTAATGCTGATAAGCTCGATAAACCACTTACTGATAAAGAGTGGGAACGCATTCTTAACCTGATGCTCGGAAAATCAGTTTTTCAGAGTGCGAAGATACTCAGGGATAAATTCGTATTGGAAAGAGAGGATGGAACGAAGGTTTATCTCGCCTTCTTTTCCAATGATCACACAAAGAATATTTTTCAGGTGACACATCAGACCACCGTCGTCGGGAAGTATGTTAATCGCTACGATGTAACTCTTCTTGTCAACGGACTTCCACTGATTCAAGTAGAACTGAAGCGAAGAGGCATTGACATCCGAGAAGCGGTTAATCAGGTGATGCGCTATAAGAAGCATTCATACAATGGTCTTTATCATTTTATCCAGATTTTCATTGTCTCCAATGGAGTAGACACGAAGTATTTTGCAAACTCTGACCGCGAGATGCTTCATAGTCTTGCTTTTTTCTGGACGGACTTTGATAATGTACGACTTACCAACCTGAAGGACTTTTCGATTGTCTTCCTTGCCCGTGATCACATCATCAAGATGCTGTCGCGTTATATGATTCTGAACGATACGGATAAGCTACTTATGGTTATGCGCCCCTATCAGGTGTATGCTGTTGAAGCACTTGTCCGACAAGCAACACTGACCAATCGCAACGCCTATGTCTGGCATACAACCGGTGCTGGAAAGACGTTGACTTCCTTCAAGACGGCGCAGATCCTTGCAGCCAATCCCAATATTAAGAAAGTCATCTTCCTCGTTGACCGTAAGGACTTGGATTCTCAAACTACGGAGGAATTCAATAAGTTTGAAAATGGATCAGTGGATACGACTGACCGCACTGATGTTCTTGTGAAGCAAATGCAGGACAAAAACCGGCAGCTTATTGTAACCACCATGCAAAAGATGGCAAATGCCGTCAAGCGTCCACAGTACGCAAAGATTATGGATGCGTACAAGAATGAAAAAGTAGTTTTCATCATCGACGAGTGCCACAGAAGTCAGTTTGGGGATATGCACAAGGATATTGTGCGACATTTCCAGAAGGCTCAATTCTTTGGATTTACAGGAACGCCACGTTTTGAAGTCAACGGAAAAGTCGAAGGAAAAATCACGCAAACCACAGAAATGCTGTTCGGGGAGTGTGTCCACAACTACTTGATCAAAGACGCTATCTTTGACAACAATGTCCTCGGATTCCATGTGGAGTACATAAAGACGATGGAGGGTGATTTCGACTGGGATGATCCTACTCTGGCAGATGCCATTGATGTCAACGAGCTTTATATGTCCGAAGAGCGTATGTCTCTGATTGCCAATCATATCATCCAGAACCATAAGGCAAAGACGCGAAACCGACAGTACACCGCAATCTTTGCTGTTTCGTCGATTGAGGCGCTGGTCAAGTACTACGACATTTTTAAAAGCATAAAGCATGACTTAAACATTTCCGGGATCTTCTCTTATGGGCAGAATGAAGATGCGGAAGGCAAGGACGAGCACAGCCGTGACGCTTTGGAACGGATCATCAAAGACTATAATGAGATATACAGCACCAACTTTTCTACAGACACTTTCGCAGCTTACCATAAGGATATTTCCGACCGTGTAAAAGGTAAGAAGACGAAACCGTTGGACATCTTGCTTGTGGTCAATATGTTCCTCACCGGCTTTGACAGCAAAACTCTTTCAGTCCTCTATGTGGATAAAGATTTGAAATATCATGATCTGTTGCAAGCCTACTCCCGCACAAATCGTGTGGAGAAAGAGACGAAACCCTTCGGCATTGTTATCTGCTATCGCAACCTTAAAAAGCAGACGGATGATGCACTTACCCTGTTCTCAAAGACGCAGGACACCTCCGGTATTATTGTTCCGGACTATAACTTCTTCGTCGAGAAATTTAACGAAATGGTCATTAAACTGAAAGAGATCGCCGATACTCCTGCAGCTGTAGACACCATGCAGAGTGAAGAAGATCAAAAGCTCTTCGTTGTCACTTTCCGCGAACTAACAAAGTATTTGCAATCGCTGCATACCTTTATCGAGTTCAGCTTTGACCAGAATGCACTCACGATGTCTGAGCAGGAGTATCAGGACTATAAGAGCAAATATATGTTGCTCTACTCAAAACAAAAAACAGACCGTGAAGTTGTATCTGTTCTGAATGATGTGGACTTCTGTATTGAGCTTATGGAGAGCGACCGAATCAATGTTGCCTACATCATGAACCTTATCCGCAATATCCACTTTGATGACGCGAAGCAGAAGGACTATGACATCAAGCATATCAAAGATGAACTTGGCAGGACGGATAACCCGCAGTTGCTTAAAAAGGTTGAAATTCTGCAATCATTCTTGGATACGGTTGTCGCAGGACTTAACAGCGCCGATGAAATTGACGCTGCCTACAATGATTTCGAGAACGCAGAAAAGCAAAAAGAGATTGAAGCCTTTGCACAACAAGAGGACATCGACTCTAAGATGCTCACTGATTTCATCTCAGAATATGAGTTTTCCGGCACGATGGATGCCGGGAATATCCGCGACCGGCTTACAAAACCGATGCCGCTCTTGAAGAAGCGTTCACTGGTCAACCGTATCGTAGAGTTTATCAGGAAACACGCAGAGAAATACCAATAAGGAGAATGTGAAATGGACAATTCTATTCAGGCTCATCAAAAAGAGCTTTGCAACAAGCTCTGGGCAATGGCAAACGCCCTTCGTGGCAATATGGAAGCCTACGAGTTCAAGAATTACATCTTAGGCATGATTTTCTACTATTACCTTTCGGACAAAACCGAGAAGTACATGGTCAACCTTTTAAAAGATGATGGAATCAGCTATGAAGAGGCATGGGCTGACCCTGAGTACAAGGAAGCTGTCGTAGAGGAAGCTCTGCGCGACCTCGGCTATGTGATTGAGCCACAATTTCTTTTCCGCAAGATGGTTAAAATGGTGGAGAACCGCTCCTTTGACATTGAGTTTTTACAGAAGGCAATCAACTCGCTGATGGAATCTACCATCGGTAATGACTCTCAGGAAGACTTTGACGGCTTGTTCTCTGATATGCAGCTTGATTCCACGAAGCTCGGACATACAGTTAAAGACCGTAGTGCCGTTATGTCAAAAATTATATCTTCTCTCGATGAAATCAATTTCGGAGTGGAGGACACAAAAATTGATGTGCTGGGTAATGCCTACGAGTATCTGATTGGACAGTTTGCCGCAACTGCTGGTAAAAAAGCCGGTGAGTTTTATACACCTTCGGGGCCTGCTGAGTTGCTTTGCCGTATTGCCTGCCTTGGATTGACGGATGTAAAGGACGCAGCTGATCCGACTTGCGGTTCTGGCTCTTTGTTGCTGCGTTTAAAAAATTACGCAAATGTCAGAAACTATTACGGGCAGGAGCTTACATCGACTACATATAATCTCGCTAGAATGAACATGATTCTGCGTGGTATTCCATACCGTAATTTCAACATCTATAATGGAGATACCTTAGAACATGACTATTTTGGTGAGAAGAAATTCCGCGTTCAGGTAGCCAATCCACCGTATTCTGCAAAATGGTCTGCTGATATGAAGTTTATGGAAGATCCTCGATTCAACGAATACGGTAAACTTGCCCCGAAGAGCAAGGCAGACTTTGCTTTTGTACAGCATATGGTCTATCACATGGATGAAGACGGACGTGCTGTTGTCCTTCTTCCTCATGGTGTTCTATTCCGTGGTGCTGCAGAAGAGGTGATTCGTAAACATCTTATCCAAAAGCTGAATGTGTTGGATGCCGTTATTGGTCTTCCGGCAAATCTCTTCTTTGGCACGGGCATTCCCGTCTGTGTTCTCGTCCTAAAAAGAGAACGTAACGGTAATGCAAATAACATTTTGTTTATTGACGCTTCTAAGGACTTCGAAGCCGGGAAAAATCAGAATATCCTTCGGCAATGTGATATTGATAAAATTGTGGACGCATATCAGCGCCGCGAGGATATCGATAAGTATGCTCATGTGGCAACAATGCAGGAGATTGAAGATAACGGATTTAACCTCAACATTCCCCGCTATGTTGACACTTTTGAGCCGGAAGAAGAAATTGATCTGAATGAAGTGGCTGCGGAAATTCGCAAACTCCAGCGTGAAATGAAAGATATTGATGCGGAATTGAAGCCGTATTTCGATGAGTTAGGGCTGGATTTCCCATTTGATGTGGAGGGCAAATAATTATGGAAAATGTATCCTCAAGTAACGGTCTCGAAAAGTATCCAAAGCTGCGGTTTCCGGGCTTTGGCGAGCCATGGAAGACTGTCCGTTTATCTGATGTAACCAGCTTTCGCAGGCAAAGAGCAAAATCACCTAAGAATGCATATGTCAGCACTGAAAATCTTCTTCAAAACTTTGAGGGCATAGTAGCTTATCTGGATAAAGACGAAGTAGAAGGAATCGCATTTATGCCTGGTGATACACTTCTTGCCAATATTCGTCCCTATCTGAAAAAAGCATGGCTTGCAAGTTTTGAAGGTATATGTAGTGCAGATGTACTTGCTTTTTCACCGGAGAAAATCACAGCATCCTTCCTGTACGACATAATTGCAAGAGATTGTTTTATTGAATATGTGATGGGCGGAGTCAAAGGTTCTAAAATGCCTCGGGGAGACAAAGCACATATTCTTGAGTATGAGTTTGCTATTCCTGAGAAATCCGAACAGGAAAAGATTTCTGCTTTTATTGCAAGCATCGATCATAGAATCAAGAAGCAGAGGGAAATGATTGATGTTCTCAAGAAGTATAAAAGAGGACTCTCAGATGAGCTTTTTGTGGAAAGTGGAACAGCCGAGGATTGGATGACAGTTCCGTTTGATAAAGCCTTTGAGCTGTTACAAAACAACACCTTCTCGCGGAACGAAATGTCAACCGAAAATGGAATAGTTTATAATATCCACTATGGTGATGTTCTGATCAAATACGGATCTGTGGTCAATCTTTCAAAATCAAAGGTGCCGTACATTCGCTCGAACGTGAGTCTTTCCAAATTTGCCCAGCATAGTTATCTGCGCGATGGGGACATCGTGATCGCTGATACCGCAGAAGATTATACGGTTGGTAAGGCGGTAGAAATAGTTGGTGCCACTGGTATGAAGGCATTATCAGGGCTTCACACAATACCTTGCCGCCCAAAGCTATCATTCGCACCGATGTATCTCGGCTACTTTTTCAATTCCAAAAGGTTTAGGACTCAGATGCTTCCATTAGTACAGGGGACAAAGGTTTCTTCGATAAGCAAAAGCGAAATACTGAAAACAGCCGTTGTATTTCCGTCATACGAGGTACAGTCACGAATAGCATCTATGCTCTATACTCTGGATCAGAAGATTGATATTTGCAATGCTTGCGCTCATGAACTTGTTCGTGTTAAAGAGGCACTGTTGCAGCAACTCATTATATGAAAAGTTGTTGCAGTAGCCCTACTTTTAGGTTAATCAAAAATGCAAGTGCATTTTCTTCGTTTATGACCTTATCATCAAGTTTGGAGAGGAAGGCTATTAAGGTCTTCTGGGTTTTTTCATCAGGGTAAGATAACGTGAGTTGGCGCAATTCACTCGCTTGAATATGGACAACCGATTTTCCCTGAGCTATACGGGCAATTTGAGTATTGACAACATGATTGAGCAAATAGCTTATTATGCGTCCATCAACCTTATGGCTGCGATAAATAATGAGATCACCGGCAAGAATTACATCGGACAGCATGACGCAAGATGCTGTTGATATCTCTTCTGCTGTTTCGCCAGAAATCGGAATTACAACATCTCCTTCACGGCTCAGAAATAATTCATCAACTTGTGCCTGAGTCCGGCGCTTGACGTTAGTTACAACTTCGTTATAAGTAGTATAAAGCTCCCCATAAAGGATAAAGGGTGTGCCGTCGTCAGATATATCCGCTTTGGATAAAGGTGCTCCTTTTATAAAACTGCCGATTTCATCCAGTTTAGCTGTAGTCCACTTTGCATTTTTGAGCGGACATGATTTTGGCGAAAGGAGCTTCTTAATCGCACCTCTTTTATACTTCTTGAGATTATCTACGAGAGTCTGTTGTGCTTCGATGCGACGGTCCAGGGTGATGAGGAAATCTGCAATCTTTCTTTGCTCATCAGCGTTTTCCGGCAGATAGTGTTTTGTGTCAAAGAAATCTTCAGTAGGAATATTCAAAAGCCCATGATTTCTTGCTCCTTCAGCAGAGATCATGTAAATTTCACGGTACCATTTCAGAGAGTCAAAATAAGCCTTTATAAAGTCACTGTCATGCTTTTTCAGTGAAAAACAGATGTAAAGTGTCGATAAAGCGCCCATCGGATAACGATCCAGACGTTTGATAGATCCGAAATCGTAGCCCACGGAATAGCTCTTGTTATAAGCGAACTCGCCATTCTTGAGTAAATAATATCCACTCATATCTTTACTGGCAACAGCTTTATTGAAGTAGCTTACCTGATCGACAAGACCGTCCTTAGATGAAATAGTTAGTGGAAGATTGGTTTCGTTTTTGCTGTTCTTCCGTGTTACACGGTCTGCAAAATCAGATAATTGTTCAGCTTTCCATGGCTCGTTAAACCCCGGAAACCGCAGCTTTGGATACTTTTCGAGACCGTTACTTGAGGGTTATTGGGACTGCCAAAATCAATACCGTATCATAGCAAAATCCCTAGCAGTAGCAGATGTAAAACCGCTACTGCTAGGGATTTCAGCATACTTGAACAGAAGTATAAAAGAGGTGCCATTAAAAACTTTTTTACTCAAGAACTAACTTTTGCTGAGAATAAACCAAAATGGGAAAGACATAAGTTGGGCGAACTAATCTTTCTCCAATCTGGTCAAGACTTTGCTCCGTCTGATTACAATGATCATGGAGAAGGTATACCCTATATGACGGGCGCAAGTTGTATTGTTGAAGGAAAGACTGTTGTCTCAAGATGGACATCAACACCTCGATGTCTCGCTTATTGTGGAGATACGCTACTTGTATGTAAAGGATCTGGATCTGGTGCGGTAGTAATGCTTTCTCAAGAAAAGGTACATATAGCAAGGCAATTCATGGCTTTACGCCCTCGTGAAGTGATGACAAAAGGCTTTTGTTTTTTCCTCACACTATATCTTTCTGAAAAGATGAAGCAATCTGCCACGGGATTAATTGAGGGAATAGATCGAAAAACTGTTTTGAATCAGGACGTTCTCTTGCCTTCAATTTTGGAACAAGAAAAAATAGTGAGTTTCCTGTCGGCAATAGAAAAAACTTTGCTCGCACAAGAGCGTACTCTAAAGAATCTTGTATCTACAAAAAAGGGTTTGATGCAGCAGCTCTTCATATAAAGAGCTGCTGTAACATACCATCTCTCTGTTTTTGCAGGAGACGTAAACATAGATATTCTCTTTTTATTTGCTCATCCATCTTCTGCGCGATTCCCGAAATCTGTTTTTGAATTTTGAGTGGTGGTAGCTTAAAACTATACCGTTTATATTGTTCTGCGTTTATACCGGGTTGTCCAGATCGTGCAGATTCAAGCAGTACCCACTTATCATAATCTTCCGTTAATGTATTCAGAAAAACATATCCGCTATCTACTCCTTCCTTGACATGAATGCGAATAAGAAATCCAGCAAAGAACAAATCGCCATCAGTTTTTCGATAAAGATAGCTTTTGCCAACCGAAGCTCCGGTACGTGCAAATAAGATGTCATTCTCTCTGACACGGTATTTTTCCTCAAGGTCACCAGAGGGAGAAACGGGAGCGGAAGCTATATATGTATGAGCATCATCATCTATATCGGTAATTCTGATATACTTGTGTTCTCCGTCGAAAGAAGTTGCGGCAGCATTCATGCCGTACTCAAAACCATCTGCCACATCACTTAGAGAGACTTCTTCCCATTTTTCACCTTCACGAGAGAGTATAAGTTTTTGTTTTAGTACTTCTGAAATGAATCCTCTTTTATACTTCTTAAGGGCATTGACATAGGCGTGCTGCTGAGCAATTCGTGTATTTATGCACTCCAATAGAGCGGCTATTTTATCTTGTTCTTCCTTGCATGGAAGATCAAACTTTGCAGACTTTAACGCTTCAAACGATAGAACAACTTGACTGGTTCCGACAGCAAGTACAGACAGTTTTTTTCGCGCCCGGGCTGATGAGTTGAGATACTCCGTCATAAAGGTACTATTAGCATTTACAAATCGAAAAACAGGGTAGAATTTACTTACAATAGCTTTATCGCTTATTTTGTTAATATTGAAGGCAAATCTCCCGTCATCACTTCTATTTCTGTATGTGCAAAAGCCCAAAGGTACAATGTTGTAGCCATCCGTATCGTGTCGTTGTTTAGAACCAAAATGTTCTGTTTGCCTTTGAAGCCCTTCACGAGAAGATGTAAGAACTTCATAGTCGTGATCTCCATGTACTTTTTCTGAATAAGGCTCAATAATTGTGCCTAGTGATATTCGCTGCCAATTCGGAAATTCAGCACCGTTAGCATCTCTAAATGATAATGTCGGACGCTTTTCGAGACCGTTACTTGAGGGTTATTGGGACTGCCAAAATCAATACCGTATC
>ENA-ORUA01000726-ORUA01000726.1-human-gut-metagenome-genome-assembly--contig:-NODE-726-length-33454-cov-7.962574_pt1 | contig 33454 bp, 30 predicted proteins | sample MGYA00242076_ERZ509201 | MGnify/ENA primary metagenome ERZ509201 (study PRJEB26280, sample SAMEA2338863) | human gut metagenome | biome: human gut; feature: human-associated habitat; material: faeces...
TCAGATAGAATTAGATTTAAAACTATTTTGTGATTATTATACTTGAATAAGCGATTTTTGTCAATCCAAATCAGACAGATATTTTTTTAATAATCTTCCGCCTCAGAGTCTCCATCAGGCCAGGAGCTTTTGGCAATGTGCAGACGAACCGCATTGTAAAACATGGTGTGCAAAATAATACAGCCATGACGAATCCGAAAACAAATCACTTTGACGGGGATTGTTTTCGAATCATCATGGCGTTCTATTTTACATATGAGTTTTCTTAATGCCCATCTTCTTTCGTTGCTTCTCCGTAAGAGAAATCGAGTAGTTTCTGTACTCTGCGTTGCAGATGCTACATTTCCTGCTGATGCAACTGCTCTTCGAAATCTGAAGCAAAATACTTTCTCGGACTTCCGCTTCGTCATCTAGCAGCATGATTTTGTACAAAATATCTTCACCCCCGCTGTAACTTTTACAGATATTTCAATGCTTCCCTTAAATTTGCCGCCGGAAGCAGGCGGATTCCTTCCACTTTCCCAATTGAAGGCACGGAAACTGCCGGCAGAATGATCGTCTCAAACCCTAGTTTCCTGGCCTCTGCCACTCTCTGTTGTGCCATGCTGACGGCACGGATCTCACCGCTTAAGCCCACTTCTCCGAATGCCAGTGTTTTTTCGTCAATCGCAATGTCTTTGTAGCTGGAGATCAGTGCAAGCACGATCGCCAGGTCGATCGCCGGCTCGTTCATGCGGATGCCTCCCGCAATGTTGACATAGGCATCACAGGTTGATAAATGCATACCGATGCGTTTTTCGATCACAGCCATCAGAAGTCCGACTCGGTTGTAGTCGGTGCCGGCTGCCGTCCTTCTCGGCATCGCAAGGTTGCTGCGGCACACAAGTGCCTGAACTTCTACAAGGATCGGCCTTGTACCTTCCATGGAGCAGGAAACGATCGACCCGGATGCTCCCTGCGGCTTGCCGCTTAACATATATTCCGATGGATTTTTGACTTCTTTTAATCCACTCTGGCACATCTCAAAAACACCGATCTCGTTGGTGGAGCCGAATCGGTTCTTGACGCCGCGAAGGATGCGGTAGGCTGCATGGCGGTCACCCTCGAAATACAGCACGGTATCAACCATATGCTCCAGAACTCTCGGTCCTGCGACAACTCCTTCTTTTGTCACATGTCCGACAATAAAAATGGAGATTCCCATACGTTTTGCGATCTGCATAAATGCAGAAGTAGCTTCTCTTACCTGCGATACACTTCCCGGTGCGGAGGAAACGTCTTCCTGATACATCGTCTGGATTGAATCAATCACTACGATTTCCGGCTGCACACGCTCAATCACCCCCTGGATCGTCTCAAGGCTGGTCTCACAGAGCAACAGCATTTCCTCTCCGAAACTTCCGATTCTGGACGCTCGCAGTTTAATCTGCTGAAGCGATTCTTCACCCGATATATACAATACTTTTTTGCCTTTTTCTGTGAGATTTTTGCAGACCTGCAAAAGAATGGTTGATTTTCCGATACCCGGATCACCGCCGACCAGAACCAGCGATCCGGCAACAATGCCTCCGCCAAGCACACGATCCAGCTCTTCAAATCCGGTCGCTGTGCGTATCTCGCTCTCTGTCTTGATTCCGGATAATTTCACCGGCTGTGCCTCATGGATCCTGGCCGCCAGGCTCTCTGTTTTTTTACTGCTTTTTCCCGCCTTTCCGGTCACGACGGTCTCCTCGACCAGTGTATTCCACTCTTTGCAGGCCGGACACTGTCCCAGCCATTTTGCAGACTCATAACCGCAGTTCTGACAGAAAAAAATTGTTGATTTTTTTGCCATGTTCCCTCCTTTAAAGAACACTGCCGATTCTTTCTGGCAGATATTTCTGTTTTGTTTTTCTCGTCATCACAGCAAAAAGGGAACGTCCGTCCCGACGCTCCCCCTTTTCCTATGCTGAGAAGATTCTCAATTTTTATAATGATTCTTCATAATTCAAAACACTTGCTGTCAGAATCAGATTATTACATTTTTTCGATGCGAACTGCCGCACTTTCTGTGCTGTCAAGCTCTACGCTCAGTACCAGTTTGCCGCCGAGGTTTGTCTTCATCTCGCCAACTTCCTTATCATCGACAAATACCTGATAGCTTGTCTCCTCTTCCAGCTCTACGGTAATCTGTGCATCGGTCGGGCACTCTACGGTAAAGCTCATACCATTCTCGGTCGCTTTCAAATGGCTGACTGCGGTTCCCGGTACGGATTCGTAAACAAACATGCCATTTCTCTCAAGCTTTGTGATCTCCTTGAAAGTTTTTACTTTATACAGATCGCCGTCATGCTCAAAATCGGATTTTTTGGATTTGGCCGGCAGCTCATAATTACCGAAACTGATCGTTCCATCTGCTTCTGTGCGTATCAATTCACTTACTACTGACATATCTATGCCCTCCTGGTATTCTCTTTTGTCGCTTTATCCCGCTGTCAAACCAGCTTTCTTTCAAGTCAAATGCACGAAAACTCAATGTATGATTCTGACTGGATTTGCTGATATTCAAATCAAACGCATGTAAAAGTGTTCAACAGTTATGGGATTTCTCCTCGACTTTTGTCTTATTTTACCATAATCGAACTTACTTATCCAGAGCTTTTTCACTTTTCACAGAAAATTTAATTTCTTCTTTAGAAACGCCAAGCAGTACTTTATCCCCTGCTTTTACCTTGCCCTCCAGGATCTCCTGCGCCAGTGCATCTTCTACTTTCGTCTGGATCGCACGTTTCAGCGGTCTTGCACCGTATTTTTCATCAAAGCCTGCTTTTGCAATCAGTTCTTTTGCAGCACTTGATATCTTCAGTGTGATATCCATCTGCTCTTTGCAGCGTTTTGCGAACTGCTCCAGCAGGATCTCTGCGATCCTGGTGATATTCTCACGGTTCAGTGCATGGAAGACGATCGTCTCATCGATACGGTTTAAGAACTCCGGTTTGAACATCCGGCGTACCTCTTCCATCACACTGCCTTTCATATATTCATAGTTGTGCTTCTCATCGTCCACCGATGCAAATCCCAGCTTTTTCGGGGAAATGATCGACTGTGCTCCGGCATTGGAGGTCATGATGAGGATCGTATTCTTGAAATCCACCTGTCTGCCCTGAGAATCGGTGATGTGTCCGTCGTCCAACACCTGAAGCAAAATGTTAAATACATCCGGGTGTGCTTTTTCAATCTCGTCAAACAGGATCACGGAATATGGATTTCTGCGGACTTTCTCAGAAAGCTGTCCACCTTCTTCATATCCCACATATCCAGGAGGGGAACCTACCAGTTTTGAAACACTATGTTTTTCCATGTATTCAGACATATCAACGCGGATCATGGCGTCTTCACTTCCGAAAACGGTCTCCGCCAGTGCTTTGGAAAGCTCGGTCTTGCCGACACCGGTCGGACCAAGGAACAGGAAAGAACCGATTGGACGTTTCGGATCTTTCAGTCCGACACGGCCTCGTTTGATGGCTTTGGCAACGGCAGTTACGGCCTCATCCTGACCTACAACTCGTTTATGCAGTGTAGATTCAAGCTTTAAGAGGCGACCGGATTCTTTTTCTGTCAGGCGGCTGACCGGTATTTTCGTCCATACGGCTACCACATCTGCTACATCTTCCTCGCCAACTGTCAGTTTCTTGCCGGAACGTTTGCGATCCATCTTTTTCTGTTCTTTTTTCAGCTCTTCTTCTACTCTGATCTGTTCCTGTCCAAGATTAGAAGCCTCTTCAAAATCTCCGAGAACGATGCTCTCTTCTTTTTCTTTTAAAATCTGCTCCAGTCTCTGCTGAAGCTTTTCAAGCTGCTTCGGTGCCTGATATCCTTTGAGCTGCTTTCTTGATGCTGCTTCATCCATCAGATCGATCGCCTTATCCGGAAGAAAACGGTCGTTGACATAACGTCTGGAAAGTTTCACTGCTGCATCCAGGGCTTCGTCGGAGATCCGAACACCATGGTGTTCCTCATAGTATGGACGGATTCCTTTTAAGATTTCAAGCGTCTCCTCCTCGCTCGGCTCTTCTACCATAACCGGCTGGAAACGTCGCTCCAGTGCCGGATCTTTTTCGATGTATTTTCGGTACTCCTCGATCGTGGTGGCACCGATCAGCTGGATCTCTCCTCTGGAAAGGGACGGTTTTAAAATATTGGAGGCATCCATGGCTCCTTCTGCTCCGCCTGCCCCGATGATCGTGTGCAGCTCATCTATAAACAGCAGCACATCGCGGCTGTCCGTCACTTCCTGGATCACTTTTTTGATGCGTTCCTCAAACTCGCCGCGGTATTTGGAACCAGCAACCATGCTCGCCATATCCAGTGTGACCACGCGTTTGTTCTGAAGCATCGGTGGAACGGCTCCGAGCACGATCCGCTGTGCCAGCCCTTCTGCGATCGCCGTCTTGCCGACACCCGGCTCACCGATCAGGCACGGATTGTTCTTCGTCCTGCGGCTTAAAATCTGCAAAATACGCTCGATCTCTGCGTCACGGCCGACGATCGGGTCCAGCTCGCCCTCTGCTGCCATCTCTGTCAGATCACGGCTGTACTGATCCAGCACCGGAGTCGCACCGCCGTCCCTTCTTGCCTTTTCTTTCTGTGCCAGCTCTTTGTACATGGACTCCTCAATCCCCATCGCACTAAGAACGCTGAGGTAAAGTTTGCGGATATCGATCTCCATCGTGTGCAGCAGTCTGGTTGCCACGCATTCCGTATCTTTCAAAAGTGCCAGAAGCAGATGCTCCGTCCCCACCTTTTCCATATGGAAGAAATCCGCCTCATGCACGGCATTCTCAAGAATGATCTCGGTCCTTGGCGTATAGTCGGTCTCTTCTGTCAGGGTATCTCCCTCTGATGTGATCAGATTTGCAACTAAAGTGCGAATCTTGACGGTGTCTGCACCGGACTCTTTTAAAAGGATCGCCGCCGTGCCTTCGCCTTCTTCTAAAAGTCCAAGCAGCAGATGCTCGGATCCTATGTATCCATTTCCATTATTTTTGGCTGCCTTTTTTGCCAGCTTTAATACTTTTTCTGCATTTTCTGTAAAACGCTCACGCAATCTTATCGCCTCCTGTCTTTCTTTTTACAGACTTGATGATGCCAGGGTCAAAAGGTCTTTCTTGCTTGCAAGATAAGACATTTGAACTTAGGACCTCAACATCATTTGATCATAACGGCTCGTATTCTGAGAAAATCTCATCAACCAGCTCATGCACTTCGTCTGCTGAAATATTTTTGCAGTGTGCTTTTGCCAGAATAACTCTGAGATTTTTCTTAATTTCATTTATTGCTTCCATTTTATCAACATCCAGTGCGATCACAGCTCCCTTTCTCCGGTCTATTGTCAGAAATCCTTCCTGACGCAGCAGAGAATATGCCTTGTTGACCGTGTGCATGTTGATGCCGATATCGCCCGCCAGCTGCCGGACGGACGGCAGGGAATCTCCCTCCTGGATCACAGAAGTTGCGATCCCGAGAATGATCTGATTCCGCAGCTGCATGTACAACGCTTCTTCGCTCTGAAAATCAATTTTTATAACCATAAAGCCACCCTCTTTTGTTGTCTTACCAAAGGAATATCCTTCGATATACAGTAAAATTCGAGTCGGAGCGTATATTCCGACTAAGACAAATGCTGCAAAGCACTTGTTCTCTTTGCAGCACATTTGTTATACATATGGTAGCATATATAGCTCATATAGTCAAGTTATGGCTTTCAGTCGAACACACATGCGATCCATGCGGTGTTACTGCCCTGAAAACAGCGGCAGCAGATCTTTCATTTCCCCGATCTTTGCTGCATATTCTGTAACGTTTCCAAATCCATAAGAAGCAAAGATAAACGGCACGCCTGCTTCTTTGGAGGCGTCGCAGTCCCCTTTGGTATCTCCGATATAAACTGGTGCTTTCAGGCTATTTCTTTTCACCAGAAGGCGGATATTTTCACCTTTGTTCTTTCCGGTATTTCCGAAACACTCGATATCTTTTATGTACGCCTCCAGCTGTGTCTTTCTTAAGAACTGTTCAATGTAGCCGCACTGACAGTTGCTGACAATATAAAGATCATATGTTTTTGCAAGCTGTTTTATGACTTCCCGGACATCCGGATAGCAGATATCCTGTTGATTTTCTTCCAGTGCCTCTTCTTCATAAACGCAGCATTTTTCCAGAATGGTTTCCTGCACTTCTTTTGAAGCCTCCGGAAAAAGGGATGCTGCGATCACGGACATGGTCTTTCCAAATAACTGTTTTAATTCCCCCGCTGTTACGATGCGGTCTTTAATACCACATTCCAGAACTGCCTGTGTCCAGGCCTCAGCCACGATCGGCGTGCTGTCCCAGAGTGTTCCGTCCACATCAAATATGATTCCGTCTGTATACATAATCTCTCCTGTCTTCGTAATCCCCGGCCTGCAAAGCACAAAGATCACGCATGATTCCTGCATTTTTATTTGCCTGACAATGCATGCTGCAGTTGTCAGAAGATACTATACGCTTTATCATACGCAATCTTCTGCAAATAATCAAGCACTTTCCCTGCTCACCCCGATTGCCGGAACTGCCGCACATATTTCTGTCTGCTGCGTCCTGCTGTTGTAATACATGGTCAGTGCCAAATTTACCCGGGTTGTCCCCTGCCTTACACTCTCCGAAAAACAGGGACTGTAGGCATAAACCGTATACAGATTCCCATCCTGGTTTTTGATCACGGTTCTGGCATGCATATCTTCCAGCAGCTGTTCTGCGATCGCTTCTTTTTTCTCTTCTGACAGATTTCCGAGATAAAACCCTTGCACTGCCACACTGCTTCGTTTGCTTTCCATCGTTTCATCCAGAACGTTCTGCATTTTCGTTCTTAAGGTCTGTGCCTCTTCAAATCCGCCGCCGGGAATAGTCACGTTTGCATACAGGCTCTGTCCGGTGATCGCCCCTTTTTCTCTCCAGGTGACAAGACGCAGCACAGTATCGGCGTTTGCCCCTTCTTTTTGCAGTACGACACTCTGACTGTCCTCTCCGTAGGTACGATAGACTAGAATCTGACTGGAAATACCAAGTGAGGCTGCGATCTGCCGCAGGTATTCTTCCCGGCGTTCCAGCATCTGCACCTGCTCCTCTTTTTTCAGCTTTCCATAGTACTGCACGATACCGCTGCGGTTGTCTGTTCCAATATTCGAGAACGCTGCCACTGCCTCCATCTCTCTGCTTTCCTGCTTCTTTGCCCAGATCTGCAGTCCTGCCGCTGCCCACAGGCCAAAAAACAGAATCAGTCCTGCCCGTTTCAGCCATCTTTGCATCCTATATCCCTCCATTGTTTCCCGAATTTAGTTTCGTCTGTTTTCATTATTTCCCGTCTCTGGAAGAATATACGGAAAAACTCTTTTCGTTTGCTTTTGCAGAACATTTTCATCTCAAGTTAAGTACTGAAAACTTCAAGCAGCAGAAAACCGGCCCGGATATAAACATATCCTGCCGGTTTTCTTATTATCATCATTATTATTTTGTTACATGGTCTGCCAGTTCGATACGGACCAGTGCCTTGTGCAGTGCCAGCTCTGCCCGCGTGATATTGATGTTGGACTTATCATTCTGCAGTCTGCGTTCTGCACGGATCTTTGCTTCCTGTGCCCGGTTGCGGTCAATCTCATCCGGCCACTCGGCGATCTCTGCAAGGATCGTGATCCTGTCACCTAAGATTTCCATAAATCCGGTGTGCAGTGCTGCTTCCTTTTTATTTCCGCCTTCTTCGGTGATCGTGGCGATCCCCGGCTCCAGAACGGTTGTCATCGGAATATGGTTCTTATAGATACCAATCCCGCCTTCTACGGTATTCAGCTCCAGAAAACTGGCTTTTCCACTGTAAAATACACGATCCGGTGTAATGATCTTCAGATCAAAAAGATTGTCTGCTGCCATTTTACACCTCCCTATTTCATGCGGGCTGTGACATCATCGATCGAGCCTGCGTTCAGGAAGTAGCTTTCCGGAACATCATCGTGCTTGCCTTCGAGAATCTCGCGGAATCCGCGGATGGTCTCAGAGAGCGGCACATAACGTCCGTCCAGACCGGTAAACTGTGTTGCCACAAAGAACGGCTGTGACAGGAATCTCTGTACTTTTCTCGCACGGCTCACGACCAGCTTGTCGTCCTCGGAAAGCTCGTCCATACCAAGGATGGCGATGATATCCTGAAGTTCTTTGTATTTCTGCAGGATCTCCTGCACGCCTCGTGCCGTTTTATAGTGTTCCTCGCCTACGATACGCGGGTCCAGAATACGGGATGTGGACTCCAGCGGATCAACTGCCGGATAAATTCCCAGCTCTACGATGGAACGGGAAAGTACAGTCGTAGCATCCAGATGTGCGAATGTCGTAGCCGGTGCCGGGTCTGTCAGGTCATCCGCCGGCACATAAACGGCCTGTACGGATGTGATGGAACCGCTCTTTGTAGAAGTGATACGCTCCTGAAGAGCACCCATCTCGGTCTGCAGTGTCGGCTGGTATCCTACTGCGGACGGCATACGTCCAAGCAGGGCGGAAACCTCGGAACCTGCCTGCGTAAAACGGAAAATATTGTCGATGAACAGCAGGACATCTTTTCCTGCCTGGTCACGGAAATATTCTGCCATCGTAAGTCCGGTAAGACCGACACGCATACGTGCTCCAGGCGGCTCGTTCATCTGACCGAACACCATGGTGGTCTTATTGATAACTCCGGATTCCTCCATCTCGTGATAGAGGTCATTTCCTTCTCGTGTACGCTCACCAACTCCGGTAAATACGGAATATCCACCGTGCTCGGTTGCGATATTGTGGATCAGCTCCTGAATCAGAACGGTCTTTCCTACACCTGCTCCTCCGAACAGACCGGTCTTACCGCCTTTCTGATACGGGCAAAGCAGATCGACTACCTTGATACCGGTCTCCAGGATCTCGGTAGATGTGGACTGTTCTTCAAAAGAAGGTGCTTTTCTGTGGATCGGTAAATACTCGACGCCTTCCGGTGCCGGCTTTTTATCAATCGCATCTCCGGTTACATTGAAGATACGTCCAAGTGTCTTTTCTCCGACCGGAACGGTGATCGGTGCACCGGTTGCGATCGCTTCGGCACCACGAACCAGCCCATCGGTCGGTCCCATCGCAATGCATCGCACCGTATCGTCACCTAAGTGCTGTGCAACTTCTGCCGTCAGCACACCGCCGTCCGGAGCTGCGATATGGATCGCGTCGTAGATCTTTGGCAGCTTGCCTTCCGGAAATTTAATATCCAGGACCGCACCAATGATCTGCGTGATCTTTCCTTGAATTTGTTCTGCCATGTTTCCTCCTAGTAATGCCGCATATGCTGCGGCAGACGTTTCTATTCAACAGCCTCGGCTCCTGCAATGATCTCGGTCAGCTCCTGCGTGATCGAGCCCTGTCTTGCACGGTTGTACTGCAGTTCCAGGCTTTCCATCATGTCCTCTGCATTGCTCGTAGCTGCATCCATTGCCTGCATACGTGCACCGTTTTCGCTGGCTGCCGCCTCGTTTAACGCTCCGTACAGAAGACTTGCGATATATTTTGGTATAATCATATCCAGGGCTTCTTCCTCGCCCGGCTTGTAGTTCATCGGCGTATTCCGCTCTGCATCGGACAGCTCTTTGTCACTGAATTCCACCGGAAGCAGCTTTAAAAGTTTCGGCTCATGTACCACCGTGTTTTTGAAGCTGGTATAGACAAGATAAATCTCTCCAATCTTCTCTTCCTCGAAATCTTTCAGGACTCTCTGGCTGATCTCCACCGCATCCGAATACAGAGGGGCATTGATCACCTCGCTGTAATCTTCTGCGATCTCATAGCCTTTTCGTTCCAGTGCTTCATGCCCTTTTCGGCCGATGTTATAGATCAGAAGCTCTTTTCCTTCCAGTTCGCCCTGCGTGAGCATTTTCACGATGTTGGAGTTGTAACCGCCTGCCAGTCCTCTGTTGGATGAGATGACGATCACACCCTTTTTCCCCGATTTTCCGCTTTTCAGATACGGGTGTTCCACAATGCCGGTACGTGCAAGCATACTGGTCACCGTGGCATACATATGGTTAAAATACGGTTTACATTCTTCCGCTTTTTCCCTCGTCCTCTGAAGCTTTACGGTGGAAACCAGCTTCATGGCTTTTGTGATCTGCTGTGTGCTGGCGATACTGTTTCTGCGCCTCTGAATATCTCTCATTGAAGCCATGGTATCAATCCTCCTGCTTTCTTTTCCGTCATCATGCTGCTTTATTCAGCTGCAGAAAATTTTGCTTTGCACTCACCGATCGCCTGAATCAGTTTCTGCTCTGCTTCGTCGGAAAGTACCCTGGTCTCTTTGATGCTCTCCGGAATCTCCGGATATTTGGTCTTGATATATTCAAACAGTGCTTCTTCAAACTCCAGAACTTTTTCTGTCGGAATATCCAACAGATGTTTTCTGGTAGCCGCATACAGGATGATAACCTGATATTCTACCGGAACCGGTGCATACTGCGGCTGTTTGAGGACTTCACGGATACGCTCGCCCTGTGCCAGCTTTTCTTTGGTATCGGCATCCAGTTCGGAACCAAACTGTGCAAAAGATGCCAGCTCACGGAACTGTGCCAGCTCTACTCGGATTGGGGCAGCGATCTTTTTCATTGCCTTGATTTGAGCGGAACCTCCAACTCGTGATACAGAAAGTCCGGCATTTACCGCCGGGCGGAATCCGGCATTGAACATCTCTGTCTCCAGATAGATCTGACCGTCTGTGATGGAAATAACGTTCGTCGGAATATAAGCGGAAACGTCACCTGCCTGTGTCTCGATGATCGGCAGTGCCGTCAGAGATCCTCCGCCAAGTTCATCGGAAAGTCTCGCCGCACGCTCCAGAAGTCTGGAATGCAGATAGAAAACGTCTCCCGGATAAGCTTCACGGCCTGGTGGACGACGCAGAAGTAAGGAAAGTGTACGGTAAGCTGTCGCATGTTTGGACAGATCATCGTAAATGATCAGTACGTCCTCTCCATTCTCCATCCATTCTTCTCCGATCGCACATCCAGAATACGGTGCGATATACTGCAGCGGAGCAAGTTCACTGGAAGTGGATGCTACAACGGTTGTATAATCCATGGCTCCGTTTTCTTCCAGTGTCTTTACGATATTGGCAACGGTCGATGCTTTCTGACCGATCGCTACATAAATACATTTTACATTCTGACCCTTCTGGTTGATGATCGTGTCAACCGCGATCGCTGTCTTACCGGTCTGACGGTCTCCGATGATCAGCTCACGCTGTCCACGTCCGATCGGCACCATGGAGTCAATTGCCTTGATACCTGTCTGAAGCGGGGTATCTACGCTCTTTCGGTCGATAACTCCGGAAGCTACTCTTTCGATCTTACGGAATTTCCTGCTTGAGATCGGACCTTTGCCATCGATCGGCTGTCCAAGGGCATTGACAACCCTGCCGATCATCTCATCGCCTACCGGAACTTCCACAACGGTGCCGGTAGTCTTTACGATATCGCCCTCTTCGATATTCGTTGCATCACCGAGCAGTACGGCACCTACGTTATCCTCCTCCAGGTTGAGCACCATGCCCCGCACACCATGCGGAAACTCCAGAAGCTCACCCTGCATCGCCTTCTCAAGGCCGTGGATACGTGCGATACCATCTGCAACCTGAATAACCGTGCCCACTTCTGCAACGGACATATGGGAAGAATATCTTTTGATCTCTTCTTTTATCACTGAGCTTATTTCCTCAGGTTTCAAATTCATAAGGTCTTTGCACCTTCTTTCATGCTGTTTTCTTCTCTCAGGCTTCGAGGGAAATTCCCATGAGCTGCAGCCTCAGCTCTTCCAGCCTGCTCTTTATACTGGTGTCAATGACACGGTCTCCGATCCGGATCACCAGACCGCCGATCAGCGTCTTATCCTCGCGGTATGTGATCTCCATCTTTTTGTAGTCCGTAGTATCCAGAAGTCTCTTTTCGATCTTAGTCTTCTGTTCTGCGGTAAGCTCAAATGGAGATGTCACCAGAGCCACACCAATTTTTTTGTATTCTTTCACTTTAGCTGTAAAATATGCAAATATGGCATTTCTCTCGGAAAAGCGTCCCTTCTTCACAAGAATCTGTAAAAATCCTGTCATATCGTCTGAGACGTTTCCCTTGAAACATTTTTCGATAAAATCCTGCTTTTCCTCGCTGCCGATACCCGGATGGCAGAGCAGCGTCTCTGCCTGGGGATTCTGGTCAAGTGCGTTCTCTACGGCACAAATCTCTTCCAGAAACTGGTCACAGCGGTTCTCTTCCACCGCCAGCTCGAACAGCGCGTCACCGTATACCTTCGCCGCTACTTTCGCCATGTGTCCTCCCCTATTTCTTTCAGTGTACTCTCTACCATCGTATCCTGAACTTTTGCATCAACCGCACCGGCTACTGCCTTTTCTGCCATCAAAGATGCAAGTGCGATCATTTCTTTCTTCATATCATCTGCAGCAGCTTTACGCTCCAGTTCAACCTGGGCATTTGCTCTTGAAAGAATTCTTGCAGCTTCTTCTTTTGCTTCGGCAATGATCTTCGCTTCGTTATCCAGAGCTTTCTGTCTTGCCTGTGCCAGAATTTCTTCTGCCTCTGCATTGATATTCTGAATTTTCGCATTGTAATCTTCTTTGAGTTTACGTGCATCTGCTTTATCTGCTGCGGCGGTATCCAGATCGTTTTTGATCTTATCCTGTCTCTTTTTCAGGAAATCTCTTGCCGGATTAAACAGCAGATAGGACAGAAACGTAAACATGACAAATACTGCAAGTGCCAGCAGAACGGCGTCGTGAATCAGCTGAGGATCCAGATTAAACAGTCGTTCCAACGTTTTGCCCCCTTTTTACAGCTTGCCGATCAGCGGGTTTGCGAACAGCAGGATAAATGCGATAGCAAGACCATAAAGACCTGTTGTCTCGGCAACTGCCTGACCTAAAAGCATGGTTGACATAATATCACCTTTTGCACCCGGGTTTCTTCCTACTGCACTTGCACCATATCCGGCTGCAATACCCTGACCTACACCAGGACCAATACCTGCGATCATTGCAAGACCTGCACCAATTGCAGAGCATGCTAAAACCAGTGCCTTACCTGTAATTCCATCCATGAGATGTACCTCCTAAATATTAAAATATGATTTCTTGATGTTGCCAGTTGATGCCGCCCACCTGCTGCGAACGGATCCGCTTCCGGGGCTTTGACATCTTTTAATTTTCCTGCGGCATTTTCTGTGAAGTAAATACCATTGTCAGCATACAGAACACATAGGTCTGTATCGCACCGGAGAAAAGATCAAAGTAAATATGAAGAAATCCCGGCCAGCCCACTGCAAACTTGGAAAGCAGTGAGTAGATCAGTGACATCATAACCGTTCCGGAAAGCACATTTCCGAACAGACGCAGTGACAGAGAAAACGGCACTGCGATCTCTCCGATCAGGTTGATCGGGAAGAGGATCGGGATTGGCTTAAACAGATCGGTAAATGCACCAAATTTGTTATACTTCACATTGTTGTACTGTATGATACAAAATGTGATAATTCCCAGTGGAAGTGTTACGCCATAGTCCGCTGTCGGAGGCCGAAGCCCAAACAGACCTGAGATATTGCTGACAAAAATAAAGATAAAGATCGATCCGATGTAGTTGCGATATTTCTTCGCATAACTTCCCATGCTGCTCTCTACCATGCCATCCAGCATTTCCACGATCATCTCGACGATATTCTGGAAAAATCCCGGCACTTCCTGTGCGTGACGCATCGTCCGGTTTGCCGCAAGTGCAAACACAAACAGTACCAGCATCACCACGAGTATGCTGACATGCGTGGTCGTGATCCAAAATTCCTGTCCGAATAACCTGTACTTGAACAGTCCATGGATCATAAAATCCACGTCACCACTTGCCGCCAGCAAAAAACCTGCTCTCACTCATTCACCTTCTTTTCTTTTTTATTTTCTGAAGCAAAGGCTGCATATATGCTCCGACTTTCAGAGTCATCACTCCAAGCAGAACGCCGATCATACTGCCGATCTCAAAATAGGCAGTAATAAAAAATACAACCAGCACGACTGCCATACGGATGCCATACATACGGTACATATGTTTCGGAGCATCGCCCTCTGACATATCAAGTGCATCTTCTAAACTGTACCTGATGTGCCATGCCATAAAAACGGCAACGCCGACTCCGATCCACAGCCCCAGTGAAAAAAAGACCTTTGCATCAGAAAACCACACAAAGACTGCCTGAAACAGTATTCCACATAATAGGATACCGGAAATCAGACTTTTCAATACCTTATCTTCCATGTTTCTTTTCTCCTTTTTTCGGAATAAGCTGTTTTAAGATCAGATAACAGTTGCGTACACCTGCTGCGATACCAAAGAGAAGCAGCACGATCACGCTGTGAAACCCGAAATGCTCATCCAGCCAGTGGCCTGCGAATACGCAGAGAATGATCGGAGCCAGCATAGAAATCCCAAGCTGTGTGACCATAGCAAGATTCTGCATCACTTCTTTTTCAAACTTCATTTTTCCTCCTCATACTCCATCTTCGCCTTTTCTGATACATGATTTCTTTTTTACCTCTTTGTAAATGCAAAAGAGCATTTACCACAAATTTTAGTTTATCTTACTTTTCCCTTTTTGTCTACCAAATCTGGTATACATTCCTCCAAAAATGCCAAATTTTTATACACTTTCAGGGAAGTGTCGAAATACGCTTCCAGATTCTGGCACAGCATGGATTTTCCAGCTTTCTGTTGCAATCTTTCCGGCACTGTGTTATACTTTGAGCCGTTGCAAAGCCCTTAAAAACAAGGTCTTATCGGGCTTGCCGGCGGTCACCGCCGTAAAATGTGCTGAGTGTTCGTGACCTTCCACTCATAAAACAAAACTAAAGGAGAAAAATATCATGAAAAAGTCTAACAAGGTAACCTTTTTAACCCAGGCTGCTGTGATTGCAGCGATCTATGTCGTGCTGACGATCATCTTTGCACCGTTCAGTTTCGGTGAAGTACAGGTTCGTATTTCTGAAGCACTGACCATCCTGCCATTCTTCACACCGGCTGCGATTCCGGGACTGTTTGTCGGATGTATTATTGCCAACCTGTTCGGCGGTGCAATCCCTGCTGATATTATTTTCGGCAGCATTGCCACACTGCTTGGAGCCCTCGGAACTTATGCCCTGCGTAAAAAGAGCAGATTCTTAGCTCCGCTGCCGCCGATCATTGCCAACACCCTGATCGTACCGTTCGTCCTTTACTACGGATACGGTGTCAATCTGCCGATCCCGTTTATGATGCTGACAGTCGGCATCGGTGAAGTACTTTCCTGCGGTGTGATCGGACTGGTTCTGCAAAGTGCCCTGAAAAATTACAGCCATGTGATCTTCCGTGACACAGCAAAAGCCTGAAAAGGTTATAAGATAAGTATCAAAAAACTTCTGAAATCCATACCGGATCTCAGAAGTTTTTTTATTTTATATGAGTTTTTTGTAAATACCCTTAACGCTTCTCAATCTTTTTTACAAACTTTTAACCTTAAATTTGCTCCCCGCTCCCTTGCTCTTAAATAAATCTTTATAATTCTGAACGGAACCTGCCGGAACCGTAAAGGTTGCCGTTGATTTGATTCCGCTAAATGTCTTGCTTCCCACATTGCTCTTTGTCAGGTGCTCGCTTTTGAAGATGATCGTTTTCAGCTTGCTGTTTCCATACAGTGCATATTTCTGCAGACTGTTCAGTTTCGTCGAAACTACGTTAAACTTGGTCATGCCGGTACACTCACGGAACGCACCTTTTTTGATTGTAGTCAGATTCTTTGAGGAAATATAAACTCTGTGCACCTTTGGCACTCTGCGGAATGCACGCACACCGATCATTTCAACAGACGGAAGTGTGATCCGATAATTGGTTACGCCGATCGTTGTCAGATTTGTACAGCCGTCAAATGCTTCCTGATAAATATTCTTCACATATTTGAGGGTGCTTACTTTTACAAGAGATGTGCATCCCTTAAATGCATATTTTCCAACTTCCGTCACACTGTACGGAACGGATACATAGGTGATCTTTGTGTTTCCTCTCAGTGCCCCTTCTGCGATCGCCGTTACATTATACGTTATGCCGTTGATCTCCACCTGAGATGGGATGCTCACGGAAGTGATCTCCTCATCCAGCACGCCTGCGTAGGAAACTGCTTTGCTTCTGGTGCTTACAAGATACTTGCCGCCCGTTTTGCTGTCTATTAGAACCGTTCCGGCAGTCGGTGCCACATAGCTGACCGGCAGCATGGTGGTCTGTTTCAGATACGGATAACCGCCGTTTTCTGCTGCATTCAAAGCCCAGATGCCATCGAAATCAAAATCTTTGAAATAGCTCTGTGTCTTGATCTGCACATCATTGAGTGCCGTTGCTGTTCCGGTAATGCAGTTTCCTGTTTCAAATGCATAGACCGGATTCATGCTGTAATAGTAGCTGTTTGAAATGCTGCAGCCGGATGTCTGTGTGCTGCCTGCTGCCATTGTGGACGTGCCGACCATGCCGGATGCCACAGAATAATAAAACTGAATACCGACACATTTGTTGATCACGACCTGACCGTTCCCTGCTGTAATCTTCGCTACGATATTGGCCCCTTTTTCCAATACGCCTGCGTTGTAGCAGTTTGCGATCTCAATGTTTCTTGCCGCTGCCAGATTTGGGATCTCTGCTGCACCGATCAGTCCTCCTGCTGTTACCGCACTGACCTCTCCGATGTTATAGCTCTCTGTCAACTTCACAGATGCCGCCCCTTCCTGGTCATCTGTTGCCTGTACAAGTCCGATCAGGCCGCCGGCATTTGCCGTTCCGGCTACAGTCGCACTGTTAGCGATCCTCGAGATCACGACATCTGTCCCCTTCAAAACACCCGCCAGTGATCCGGTATTCCCGGTACCTGTAACACTTCCGGTGATCGTGATATTCTGGATCGTAACTGCACTTTTTTTGCCGGTTCCGATAACATTTGCAAGTGCACCGGTATCGCCGCTGCCGCTGATCTGCACACCCGATAAATTCAGGTTGCTCACCGTTCCCTCTTCAAGCACCTGGAACAGTGCCTGCTTCAGTCCTTTGATCGTATGGTTGTTTCCATCCAGTGTACCGCGAAATACAGAAATACTTGCCTGTTCTGCACTGCTCAGATCCAGATCCGCCATCAGCATATACTTTCCGTCCGGCTTGGAAGATAACAGACTCAGGTCACTGACCTTGTAAATGCCTTTGTATCCTTCCGGAACATTCGGGTCCTGTGTCTCCGTCTCCGATTCCTTTTCACTCTCGGACTCAGACTGACTTTCCGACTCACTCTGACTTTCGGACTCACTCTGACTTTCGGACTGTGACTCGCTCTGTGTTTCCGATTCACTCTGGCTTTCAGACTGTGTCTCGCTCTGGCTTTCGGACTCTGCCATCAGGCTGATATCGTTCTGTGCCCCTGCTGCAAAACTGAGCTGCCCTGTCGGCATGGCAATGGTAACACCTGCAAGCAGGCAAGCAAGTAAATATTTTCTGCGTTTCATACGTTTTGTACCTCCTTTATCATCGAACTGAACAGAAAACACCCACGCTTTCTCTTCAGCATTTCACATTTTCTCCGCCTGTCATCTCCTGACAAATGCTTTCAAGAATGTCGTGGGCAATCTTTTCATGTACTGCACTTCCAGATCCCCCGACACATACATGGTACATAACAATTTTGATACAAATATGTAAAATTGTAAATATTTGTAATATTTTTGTAACGATTCAAAGATGCCAGGGTCAGAAGCGATTAAAGCACGCATAAATCTCCTGTCTTCGTGGCATTGCCATCCCGGCCGGAATCTCTTTCTGCCCGCTCACACTTCCGATCCCTTCTTTTTCCAGTTTCCGGATCAGGGATTCCATCAGTGCCGTAAGATCTGTTGTTTTGCCGCTGTACTGCTCTTTTGCATATTTGAGAAGATACCCCAGTGTCTGGGTCTGTTCCCGGTCCGCAATCTGCTCCAGATAGCGAAGATCCAGCTGTTCTTTGCCAAGCATCAGGCTTTCTCTTCCCATCACTTTTAATTTTTCGTGTTCTTCTACCATACCGGTTCCGCGGTAATTTTTCCTTCGTACCACAGAGCTTCCAAAGGATATACTTCTTTTTTCAGACGGCAGTGCAAAGCCTTCTGCCTTACAGTCCGGTTTTTTATATTCTTTCAGCAGTTTTCTGGTTTTCTCTGTAATATCCACCGGACAGTAATTGTCCATCTGAATGATCTGATCTGCGATATAAAAATACGAACCACAGCTTCCGACTACCAAGATCGTAGAGATGCCTGCCTTTTCATAGAGATCTCTCGCCCGCTCCAGAAACGGCGTGATCGGCTCCTTGTCCTTCTGGATCACACGCTGCATCAGCTCATCACGCACCATAAAATTCGTTGCGGAAGTGTCTTCATCAATCAGCAGAACCTGGCTTTTCGCCTCAATCGCTTCTATAATATTTGCCGCCTGTGAGGTACTGCCGCTGGCATCCAGAGTAGAAAATCTTCTGGTATTTCTTCCATTTGGAAGATGATTGATAAACAGCGAAATATCGACATCCTTAATCTTTCTGCCATCCTCCGCCCGAAGTTTCCAGGCAGTATCATCCGTGATCACAAATTCTCTTCCATCTCCGGCGATGTGATCGTAAACGCCTTTTTCGAGTGCCTCAAGCAGCGTCGATTTTCCATGATAACCGCCGCCGGCGATCAGCGTGATCCCTTTTCTGATCCCCATACCTGTGATCGAACCACGATGTCGAAGCTGTATGGTAATTTCCATGCTCTTTGGGGACTGAAACGGGACGGCATCCTTCATCGGCAGATCAGAATTTCCGCTCTGTCTTGGCAGAATCGAACCATTTGCCACAAATGCGATCAGACCTCTTTTCTTTAATTCTTCCCTTATTACCCTCTGATCCTCTTTTAAACAGATCACCTGCTCGGTCTCTCTTTCCGGAACTTTTCTGTGATACAGAGACATTTCCACGCACTTCGGAAGATACACAAACAGAATCTTTTCCAGTTCGCCGGAATTGATCGTGCGTCCATTTGCCGGAAAACCGACAAAAAAGCGGATGTGGATGCCTTCCTTTGTAATCTCACAGGCAGTTCGCTCCAGAACTTCCTGTCCGCAGTGACTGACCTGGATCACACCGCTCTTACCGGAGCCTTTTGCCTGGTAACAGAATTTTGCGGATATTTCCGCAAAACGTCGGAGCAAAGCATCCTGCAATGCAACCTTGCTGCACTTATCCCAATAATATCTTTCCGAAAATTTTGCCTTGCTGTGCGGCACAAAAATCCGCAGCGCGGACGGTGCTGCGAATGGATCACCCTGCACATGCTCGATAAAAAGCTGGTAATCCGGGAACTGATATGCCCCTTTCAGCCCCTTGTACGCCGGATAACTTTTACGGTTGATACTGCGGAGCTCTCTTTGAAGCTCTTCTGCCATTTTCATTTTCGATACCTCACTATATAACATTTATACTATATTTTATATGACATTCATTTTTCCGGGCTTCTGTCCGGCAAAAAATTTTACTCTGCTTTTCCAGAATCTTCCGGAAAATATTCCCCAAGATAGGTTTTTGTTTTTGGCTTCGCCGCCTCCAGATGTTCTTTCATCTGAGCTGCCGCCATATCGACTTCTTCTTTGAGGCCGGCAGCGGACAGCCTCTTTCCGCCCTGTCCCATGATGATCACCTGTTCCAGTCCGTCGGAAGTTGCTACCGTAACCTGATATTTCCTGCCGATCGCATGGACGGTCTTTTCGATAAACATATCGGCTGTTTCTGCCTCTTTTGTATAGACCACATGAATATTGTGATATTTTGTGATCTCCTCCCGGTGTCCTTTCACACGGTAAGCATCAAATACCAGGATCAGCGTACACTTGCGATACCCCTGATAATTGCACAAAATATCTTTTAGGCGGTCTCTCGCACTGTCAATGTTGATCTTTGACAGCTCTTTTAACTCTTCCCAGGCGAAAATAATGTTGTAACCGTCCACCAGAAGGTATTCTTTTTCCGTTTTTTTCGGTTTTGCAGGACGATAAACCGGCTCGGAAGCTGTGACATGTACTCTGCGATATTCCTGCTCGGACGGAAGCCTTCTTTTAACTTCTCCGTACGTGCGGGCAAAAATCTCTTCCAGCTCTTTTTCGCCCCTCCAGTAATCTGCCTGTCGCTTTTTGTATTCTGCGGAACTGATCCAGCTGCCGTCTGCCTGTCCACTTTCGCTTCTCTTTTTATCATCAGATGCCTGTTCCCTGTCTACTGACTGCGTATCTGCGATCCTGCGTTCTTCCAGATGCATATAGTCTGGAACCTGATCCCACGGAACGACAAATCCGGCTCCGTGTGCACAGAATACCGATCCGGTCGGATTCATCAGATCATGCTCCGAATCATAATCATATGCCGTGATCACTTCTTCTGCATTGTGACATTCGATATAACCGCCAAAACTGCAGACCAGATTTCCAAATCCTCTTGTGTAGGAAATAACTTCTTTCTGATAACCACGCATTGTGGAAACCGGAGCCCTGCCTTTGATGCCTGCCATCTTGTCCTCGATCATCGGCTGCTCAAAGTCTGCCCCCATATTCTGAAGATCCGTCATCGCTCTTCCGACATTCTCCATCGGAATCTCCAGACAGAATTCATAACACGGCTCCAGCAGAATACTTCTGGCACGCTTCAGTCCCTGACGCACGGCCCGATACGTCGCCTGACGGAAATCACCGCCCTCGGTGTGTTTCTGATGTGCCCTTCCTGCGATCAATGTAATCTTGATATCTGTGATCGCCGAACCGGTCAGCACACCGATATGCTCTTTTTCCTCCAGATGCGTAAGGATCAGCCGCTGCCAGTTCCGGTCCAGCAGATCTTCGCTGCAATCCGTATCAAATTGAACGCCGCTTCCACGCTCCAGAGGCTCCAGAAGCAAATGCACCTCCGCATAGTGACGCAGCGGCTCAAAATGTCCGATGCCTTCCACAGGTCCTGCGATCGTCTCTTTATAGACAATGCTGCCCTCTCCAAATGAGACATCCACGCCAAACCGCTCTCTGATCAGGCTCTGCAGAATCTCGATCTGCACATCTCCCATCAGCTTTGCATGAATCTCCGAACTCTCTTCTTCCCATACAATGTGCAGCTGCGGCTCTTCCTCCTCCAGCTGACGCAGTTTGCGAAGCATCTGATGGGCATCACATTCCGGCGGCAGTTCGATCTTATAGGAAAGCACCGGCTCCAGCAGCGGAATCGTGCTTTCTTCTTCTAGGCCCAGGCCTTCCCCTGCAAACGTATGATCCAGTCCGGTGACCGCACAGACCATCCCTGCCTTTGCCTCCTTTACCATCTCATAACGTGCCCCGGAATAAATGCGGATCTGGTCGACCTTTTCTTCCCAGATCTCCGTCTCCTCTGCATTGCGATTTTCACCTTTGAGCAGCATCTTGACCTTCAGCACGCCGCCGGTCACTTTGAGGTAGGTCAGCCGGTTTCCCTGTGCATCTCTTGCAATCTTGAAAACTCTGGCTGCAAACTTATCCCCGTATTTTCTTTCTGCCGTATAAGTTTCCACACCTTTCAGAAATTTGTCCACACCTTCCTCTTTCAGAGCAGAACCAAAATAGCACGGAAATACTTTCCTCTGTGCGACCATTTTTACAATATCTGCCTCTTCTACTTCTCCCGATTCCAGATAATGCTCCAGCACCTCTTCCTCACACAAAGCCAGGTTCTCCAGAAATGCCGCATCCCATTCTCCGCCAAAATCAAGGCAGGAAGTACTCAGTTCTTTCTGAAGACTGGCAAGGAGACGCTCCTGCTCTTCCTGCTTTTCCTCATCATTTCCTTTGAACTGATCCATTTTGTTGATAAACAAAAACACCGGGATCTGATAACGCTCCAGGAGTCTCCAGAGCGTCCTGGTATGTCCCTGCACACCGTCCGCCCCGTTGATGACAAGCACCGCATAGTCAAGCACCTGAAGCGTCCGCTCCATCTCCGCCGAAAAATCAATATGTCCCGGTGTATCCAGAAGCGTTACTCTCATATTTCCAATCCGAAACACCGCCTGCTTGGAAAAGATTGTGATGCCCCGCTCCTTTTCCAGTTCGTAATTATCGAGAAAGGCATTCTTTTTATCGACTCTGCCTATATTGTCCACAATACCGCCCTTGTGCAGCATGGATTCGGAGAGTGTCGTCTTTCCGGCATCCACATGAGCCAGGATCCCGAGTGCGATCTGTTTTTCTTCTTTATATTTTGAGGTATCTCCCATTGAAAATGCCCCTTTCTGTAGTGTAATAATCTGACTGTTATCATACCACAGAACGGGGCTTTCGTAAAATGCTGTATTATTTTTCCTTTTTATACTGTTCCAGTGCTTTCACCACCCGGTATCCGCCATATCCTGCTGCAATCCCAACCAGCACACCGCCGAGCACATCGGTCGGATAGTGTACATACAGATACATTCTGGAAAATGCGATCAGACATGCAAGAACCAATGCCGCTTTCCATGCCCTTTTCTCACCGGCAAAAGAAAGTGCCACCACCGCAGTAAAAGAAGCTGCCGTATGTCCGGACGGAAACGAATAATCCACCGGTCTTTTTACCAGAAGTTCGATGGATGTTCTGATGTCATACGGCCGTACTCTGTGAAACAGATTTTTTAAAATACCGTTGCACAGAATCAGATCAAGAATCAGTGCTGCAAGCAAAATACATCCGCTTCGTCTGCCGGATTCCCCGAAAAGTCTGCACGCTGTTCCCTCTTTTGTTCTTCTGATCTTTGGATTAATCAGCAGGGCAATGGTCAGTAAAATCCAGATGATCCCGGCATTTCCAAGTGATGTGATCAGACACATCACGCCATCCAGAACTGGCGTATGTATCTTTTGCAGTGCATCTAAAATCTGAAATTCGATTTGCATTTTTCCACCTCTTTTGTTTTTAAGCTCATTCATCTGCGAGAGCTATTTCATATTAATCGCTCTTTCTAAACAATCCGGAGAAATTTTTCTAAACGTTTTCTAAATTCTGCCCTTTTGCAGATTTTTTTGCCAGACCAGAACTCCGTCCTCTCCTGGCAGTTCCAGTTTTTCGTATCCAATTGCTTTAATAAATGCAATAGATGATTCATTTTGCGGGTGAATAAAAGCATGGAGTGAATCCGCCTGCAAAACTTCCGCTGCAAACCGTTCCGTCATCGAAACGGCTTCTCTTGCAAATCCCTGTCGCCGCCAGTCTTTCCCGATCAGATAGCCAAGTTCCAGTACGCTCTCTCCCTGATATTCTCCGTTTTCAATGCCGACTCTTCCGATAATTGCACCGCTTTTTCGCTCGAGCACTGTCCAGATCCCGTAATTATAAAAACGGTACATGCTGCGGATATAATGACGAAAGTTTTCTCTTCCTTCCTCACCTTCAAACTCCGGATTCGGCAGATAATCCAGCATCCCTTCTTCCTGGTAGAGCTTCCGGAAAGCCGTAAGATCCCCCTCCACGCTCTCGCGGATGCAGATCCGATCCGTCTTTGCAATGATCCACGGCAATCCGTGATGTCGCATATAAATAAGCTGCAGATACTCTACATTCAGCTCTTCAAATCCCTGCACGACCATGTCCACACCGGACACACTGCGGTTCGTTCCCGGTGTCTCATAGAAAATAACTGCAATGTTGTGTTCCTTCGCATAATCAACATCCGAAAACTGATCCGTAATCGCCAGAATACTGTCTTTTTCTTCTTTTACCTCGGAAAGTTCTTTTTCTTCGATTCTTATATTATAAGATAATATTTCTTCTTTTAGCTTTGAAATGTCTTTTTCACATGTTTTCGCCTGTAAATGAAATACGACTGTTTTCATAGATAGCGTCCCCTCTGAAAATCTCCTTGTCTCCTGCAAATTTGCATGATATACTTTCTAGGATATATCTGTTGAAGGTATATCCTACAAAATGCCCACGAATTGCTCCGTTACAATGTAACTCCCACAATTCTATAAAACATTCGGAATTCGCAGATTTACGTTGTAAATCGCTGCTTCCTCATGTTTTAGCGGGTTACAAGCTCAAATGTCTTATCTTGCAAGCAAGAACGACATTTTGATCTTTTACCCTAGCATTTTATCATTATACCGCATTTTAGAAAGGAAGTATACAATTATGGCTCAAAATCCAGTTATTACAATTACCATGGACAACGGCGATGTGATCAAAGCTGAGCTTTATCCGGAAATCGCACCAGTTTCTGTAAACAACTTCATCAGCCTGGTGAAAAAAGGCTTTTATGACGGTCTGACTTTCCACAGAGTCATCGAAGGTTTCATGATCCAGGGCGGCTGCCCTCTGGGAAATGGTACCGGCGGTCCTGGCTACACCATCCGCGGCGAATTTTCCCAGAATGGCTTCCATAATCCGCTGAAACATGAAGCAGGTGTTCTGTCCATGGCCCGTGCCATGCATCCGGATTCTGCCGGCTCTCAGTTCTTCATCATGCACAAAGCAGCACCACACCTCGACGGTGCATATGCTGCCTTTGGTAAAGTGACCGATGGTCTTGATGTTGTAAATAAAATTGCTGAGACAGATACCGACTGGAACGATGCTCCGCTCGATCCTCAGGTAATCCGCACAATCACCGTTGATACATTCGGCGTTGATTATCCGGAACCGGAAAAATGTTAATCTGACACTGTCGGATATTTACTGATCCTGGGATGCTCTTCGGAGCATCTCAATTTCTTTTGCCCAGCCTTCCTCATCGTTCGGTGTTTCTAGGATAAACGGCAGCCCTTGAAGGTGTGGATGTCGCACGATCCGCTCAAATGCCGGAAGTCCGATCTTACCTTCTCCGATCCTTGCATGGCGGTCTTTGTGGCTGCCTCTCTCATTTAAGCTGTCATTGATATGGATCGCTTTCAATCTCTTCAGACCGATCACTCGGTCAAATTCTTCTAATACTCCATCGAGATCATTTACGATATCATAACCGGCATCCCATACATGGCAGGTATCCAGACACACGCCCAGTTTGTCGGAAAGTTGAACCTTTTCCATGATACTTTGCAGCTCTTCAAACGTCCTTCCGACTTCTGTTCCTTTTCCCGCCATTGTCTCCAGAAGTACGGTAGTCGTCTGTTCTTTTTTCAGATTTTCGTTGAGCATTTCCGAAATCAGGCGGATTCCTTCCGCGGTTCCCTGACCGACATGGCTTCCCGGATGAAAATTATAATAATTTCCCGGAATGTATTCCATACGCCTCAGGTCATCTGCAAAGGCTTCTCTGGCAAAGGTACGTACTTCTTCTCTGGCTGCACAGGCATTTAAAGTATAAGGTGCATGTGCCACCAGTTTCCCAAACCCACCCTCTTCTGCAATTTTCAAAAATTTATCCACATCTTCCTGCCTGATCTCCTTCGCACTTCCGCCTCTCGGATTGCGTGTGAAAAAGGCAAACGTATCCGCTCCAAGCTTTAATGCCTGTCTGCCCATGGCAGCATAGCCTTTGGAAGACGAAATATGGCTTCCTATATAAATCATGATTTTCTGTCTCCTTTCCGATAAATACGATTCGTTTCCATTTTATGTTCTAAATGATGTTAAGGGCAAAATGCCTGGCAGCTTTACATCCTAATAGCACAAAAGCCGCCTCGAATCCTGTGAATTCGAAACGGCTCTGTTATCGTTTTATAAATTGATGTCCGGATTATACCAGCTCAAGCAGAACTTTCATAGCGTTATCGCCTTTACGAAGACCAATCTTAACGATTCTTGTGTAACCACCGTTACGTCCTTCGTATTTCGGAGCGATCTCTGTAAACAGTTTGTCTACCATGTCTACCTGTTTTGTGTTTTTCTTCTTTCCTGCTGCTTCTGTAGGAACTTCTGTTACCGGGTACAGAACTTTCAGCATCTGACGACGAGCGTGCAGTCTGGAAGAATTGTCTTTTTTGATTTCTTTCTGTACTTCATCGTATACAGTTACTTTCTTGCCGTCTACAACTTCTTTTACTCTCTTACCGTCTTTGTCTTTACGTGCTACTTTAGCAGTAACAGTAACTGTTTCAAAGTTGTCTTTTTCTTTAACAGCCAGAGCGATCAGACCTTCTGCAACTTTGCGGATTTCTTTAGCTTTCTGTTCTGTAGTAACGATTTTTCCATGATACAGCAGAGATGTAACCTGTCCTCTGATCAGGGCTTTTCTCTGGTCTGCTGTTCTGCTAAGTTTTCTATAACCTGCCATTTTATTTTCCTCCATTTGTGGAACATCTGCCAATGCTCTTCGGGCTTACTTGACAGATGCTGTCTTGTCCATAATGTCCAGTGCCGGGATTGCCAAGGCTGCTATCCGCCTGCACTGTATATAACTCGGGTTGAATTTTATTCTTCGCTCGGGTTGAGCTGTAATCCCAGCTCTTTCAGCTTGCCAAGTACTTCTTCAAGTGATTTACGTCCGAGGTTACGAACTTTCATCATATCTTCCGGAGTCTTGCTGCAAAGCTCTTCTACTGTATTGATACCTGCTCTCTTCAGGCAGTTGTAAGAACGTACGGAAAGTTCCAGTTCGTCGATGTTCATCTCCAGAACCTTTTCTTTCTCATTGCTTTCTTTTTCAATCATGATCTCTGCTGATTTCGCATTCTCAGACAGATCGATGAACAGATTCAGATGAGCACTCAGAACCTTTGCAGCAAGGCTGACTACCTCATCCGGTGCCAGTGTTCCGTTTGTCCAGATATCCATGGTCAGTTTATCGTAATCGGTTACCTGACCTACACGGGTATTCTCGACTTTATAGTTTACACGGTCAACCGGTGTGTAGATAGAATCTACTGCGATCACACCGATCGGCATATCATCTGTTTTACCTTTATCCGCACTGATATAGCCTCTGCCCTTGGTGATGGTCAGTTCCATATACAGTTTGCAGTTTGTACCGCCGTTCAGGGTTGCGATAACCTGATCCGGATTCATGATTACGATATCGGAGTCTGCCTTGATATCAGCAGCGGTGACAACGCCTTCGCCTTCATACTCGATGTATGCAACTTTCGGCTCATCTGTTTCGCTGTTGTTCTGAATAGCAAGGGACTTGATATTCATGATGATCTCTGTAACGTCTTCTTTTACTCCCGGAATTGAGCTGAATTCATGGAGTACACCTTCGATCTTTACCTGGCTTACTGCTGCTCCAGGTAAAGATGAGAGCATGATTCTTCTAAGTGAATTGCCGAGTGTTGTACCATAACCTCTCTCCAGAGGCTCAACAACAAATCTTCCGTATTTCTTATCTTCTGAAATCTCAGCTATTTCAATTTTAGGTTTATTAAAATCGAACATATAGTCCCTCCTTGTTGGGTTATTTGGTGTATGAGGGGTTCTACGCACCGCAGTACGGTGCTATTTATTACTTAGAATACAGCTCGACGATAAGCATCTCGTTTACAGGAACATCAATCACTTCTCTTGCTGGAAGCTCTTTTACCGTACCTTTGAGTGCTTCCATATCGCAATCCAGCCATTCCGGTACCAGTCTGCCGCCTGTTACTTCTACGATATCTTTATATCTCTGCATAGATTTGCATTTTTCTTTGATTTCGATAACGTCGCCGGCTTTTACCAGATAAGATGGAATGTTTACCTGCTTACCGTTTACTGTTACGTGTTTATGATCTACGATCTGTCTTGCTTCTCTTCTTGTTCTTGCAAAACCAAGACGGAATACTACGCTGTCCAGTCTGGATTCCAGCATAACCATCAGGTTTTCACCTGTCATACCCGGCATTTTTTCAGCTTTTTTGTAGTAGTTACGGAAAGGTTTTTCCAGAACACCATAGATGAATTTTGCTTTCTGTTTTTCGCGAAGCTGCAGACCGTACTCACTCATTTTACGGTTTGCTCTCTTCAGCTCTCTATTGGATTTTTTATCATATCCTAAGTAAATCGGATCCATACCCAGGGATCTGCATCTTTTAAGAACAGGAACTCTATTTACTGCCATTTCGCTAACCTCCTAATTAGACTCTTCTACGTTTCGGTGGACGACAACCATTGTGTGGAACAGGTGTTACGTCGCGGATGCTTGTTACTTCCAGACCACATGCCTGAAGAGCACGGATTGCTGCTTCACGACCTGAACCCGGTCCTTTTACAAATACATCTACCGTCTTGAGTCCATGAATCAGAGCTGCTTTTGTTGCAGTCTCTGCAGCCATCTGTGCTGCATACGGAGTAGATTTCCTTGAACCTCTAAATCCCAGACCACCGGCACTTGCCCATGATAAAGCATTTCCTTCTGCATCTGTCAGAGTTACGATTGTATTATTGAAAGATGACTGAATATGTGCCTGTCCGCGTTCAACGTTTTTCTTAACGCGCTTTTTTGTCACTTTTTTGGTAACTTTTTTAGCCATTTTAAACTAACCTACTTTCTTTTCGCTTTCTATAGTTAACTTGATCTGCTTTGCAATTTCCTGCTCAGGTCTTATTTCTTCTTGTTTGCAACAGTTCTCTTAGGACCTTTTCTTGTTCTTGCGTTTGTCTTAGTCTTCTGACCACGAACCGGAAGACCTTTTCTGTGACGGATTCCTCTGTAGCATCCGATCTCCTGAAGTCTCTTGATGTTCAGAGCGATCTCTCTTCTCAGATCACCTTCTACTGTATAATGCTCGTCCATTACGTCACGGATTCTGCTTACTTCTTCGTCAGTCAGATCTCTTACGCGAGTATCCGGATTAACCTTTGCATCTGCAAGGATTTTGTTAGCGCTTACTCTACCGATACCGTAGATGTAAGTCAGACCAATTTCGATACGTTTTTCTCTTGGTAAGTCTACACCAGCAATACGTGCCATGTAATTATTCCTCCATTTTCTTTGAGAATGTTATGTACAGCCCGCCATCCGGGTATGATAACGTCTGAAATGATGTGTACATTTTCATTCTTCCTTATATTGTCCCTAATTGAGGCTTACGGCAAAACCGTCCGCCCAGCCGCACAAAAACCGTACAGCCTTTCCGTATTTGCGACGGTACTCACAAATCCGGTATTACAAGCAATATATCATGGTCTGCGACAGTCAGCCGATATCTTCTGACACACGGGACTGTCGTCCCTTTCTCACCCATATATATTGTTATCAGCATAAACAACGCCGCCTGGCGGTTCATACTGCAGCCGCACTTAATTCAAATAAACAGTTCTCAGTTTGTTATAAATTAACCCTGACGCTGTTTATGTTTCGGGTTCTCACAGATGACTCTGATGCTTCCCTTTCTCTTGATGATTTTGCATTTTTCGCAAATCGGTTTTACAGATGATCTAACCTTCATGGTTCTGCCTCCTTTCACCAATGTTACCCCTAAAATCAGGTGCAAATGGACATAAAAATTGCGTAATTCCGCAAAGTCCGAATATCAGTATAGCACCTGTCTTTTTAAATTGCAAGCCTATTTTTCTTTCTATATAATGCAAAATATATTTTTGTGGAATATGTACAGAATATATGCTATTATATGTGCATAATTATCGGTATTGTAAAGATACCAGGCTCAAAAGCCATAAAACCATGCAATACTTACACAGGATGTCCGTAGGCAGCATCTGGTAGATGACGTTAAGAATCATATGGACAATAACGATAATGGCTCTTTGCTTGTCACGGCGTTTCACAAAAGATTCCTATTTCTTTTTGCAGTAAGGAGATCTGTCAGATTTTACAGCTGCATGAGTACACTGTACTAATACAGGTTTGAGATAGACTCCGGCACATAGAAACTGAACAGACATCTTGTGACATCACAAAAATAAGGGAGAAAAATATGATTTTAAGTAAAAAAACAAAACATGGATTATTGTCTATGGGGCTTGCTTTCGGCATACTGACCTCATCCGTCGTTTCGCCTGCATCTGTTTCTGTTCTTGCCAGCGACTATTCTGCCAGAAATGTACTGTCTGATGCTTATATCCAGTCACAGTTCCCGGCACCAATATCAGAAGAGGACATAACCTCTGCCTCTGTCCGAAGCGAGGCTTTGCAGCTTCAGAGCAGCAAAAGAGCATTTGATCTTGATCTGTCCGGTCAGTCATTTGATGGTTCCGGTGGAATCGATTACTCCAAAAATGCCAAGTACATGGATGTATTGAAAAATCTGAAAACGACTCAGAACGATCAGACGATCATCCTTCGTTTTAAGACTTCATCCGATGGTCTGCTCTTTGGTGCCGGTACCGATGCACTGACCACCACCGGTAAAAATATGACGGTCTCGATCCGTGACGGCAAACTGCGTCTTGTAATGCGTAATACAAAAAAAGCAGATGGTGCACCTGCCGGCGGCCTGAAGGGTTCTTTCAATGTCAACCTTGCCGATGGAAACTGGCATACCGTTGCTATCAGTTTCCTGCCGTCTCTTAATTATGTCAATGACAACGTACGCATCGCCGTGGACGGCACGGACCTGAACTATGCTTCCAACACCTGGGGCAGTTCCTGGAAAGCAGGCTTTAACCAGGGAGCCGGGGCAGACTACAACCTGCTTCAGATCGGCGGCGGTTCTTATGTCGGTGTCAACAACAACGACTACGCTTCTGCCAATTTTAACGGTAAGATTGATTTTATCACCGTGATCGACAAAGCCTACAGCATGGATGACCTGAAATCCATCTCCTACGAACAGGTCAGCTCGGTCACTGCCAAACTCAATGCCATGCGTCAGAGCGGAACCGGCAAGACATGGCTCTTCACCGGCGGTACAGAGGCGGTTGCCGATTTTAAAAACTCCTCTACCATCCGTAACTGGATTGGGCTTTTTGAGGATACCATGCGCAGCGGCGGCAGCTATATTGAAAGAGGACGTTTCGTATTCAATACAGCCCGTCGCGGTTCCGATGTTGCTTCTATTCTTGCAGATTACGACAGACAGATTGATGCTTACCACACGGAGGCAATAGCCATCTCAGTTGGTGCCGAAGACTACAGCAAAGGCCAGGCAGGACTGGATACCTTCAAAGAAAATCTGAAAAAACTGGTGGATAAAATCAATGCTTCCAGAAAACTTGCCGTTGTGATCACCCCTTATCCATCCAAAGACCCTGTGCAGAATACAAACATTGCTCTTTACAAAGCTGCCATTGATGCTGTTGTCTCTGAAGATGCAAAAATCGTAGATTTCTCTTCTATCGCAGTTTCCAATATCAACGATGACGGCACTCTGACACTGGAAGGTCATCAGGCGGCTGCAAACCTTCTGAAAAACGCACTTGGCTTCGGAAGCAGTACAACTTCCTACAATTTTCACCTGAAAAACCTCGCACCAGGCTCTTACCGCACAGAAAAGAAGGAAAATGCTGATCAGATCACCGCAAAAGCAAACGGCACCACTCTGGAAGTTCATGCAGGCGGCGTTTCTGACTCCGGTGCAAAACTTACCTACACGCTGACGGATAGTAACGGACAGATTTTCTCCGGCAGTGCTTCTGCTTCTGATTTCACGGTATCCGGTCTGAAGCCAGGAGAAACTTACACTTTGATGGTCAGCGACAACAGCCGCTCCGATGGTGTAACGGAAACCTATAAACCGGTCAGCATCAAGATTACGGATGGCTCTACCGGTACACTTATTTCTGAAACTTCCGATTCTGAGTACGATTTCTCCGATTTGCTGAAATCCGAAAAATCGTTAACTTACTTGTTTATGGGCGACAGTATCACTCATGGCGTTGTAACAAACGGCTACGACAACGTACCGCAGCTTTTTGCCAAATATCTGGATGAACTCGGAAGAAAAGATGACGTTGTGATCAATACCGGCGTTTCCAACGCCACCATCGCAACGACTCTGGATCAGATTGAAACGCGGCTGAAACGCTACCAGCCGGATGTCGCTGTCATTATGCTCGGCACAAACGACTGTGCAAAAAATGGTGAAAACAACGTCGCAGCTACCGGCTCCACCAGCAACGGTGCGATCAGCGTTACCGAATTTAAGAATCGTTATAAAACTCTGATTCGTGAAATCCATAAAAACAATGCCAATACCCGCATTGTTCTGCGTGTTCCATGTGCAATGATCAATTATGGTCAGCGTCAGGAGACTTTCGAGGCGTTCTTTGCTTCGATCCCGGAAGTAGCAAAAGAAATGAAAACAGAAATACCGGGACTGGAGATCGCTGTTGTCAATCATCTTGAAAACTGGAACAATTATCACGATACGGTTCGCAATGACAACCTGAGCAATCCAAACTACGCAGATGCAGATAGCCTCAACTGTGGCTGGTTCTCACCGGACGGCCTGCATCCAAACGGACGCGGCAACATCGCCATGTTCCAGCAGATCATCAAAGAGCTGAACCTGTATCAGGCAAATTCCGAACTGGCAAATTTCTCTTATGCACTGAGTGACTGGACAGATGCCTCCAATATCAAAGTCGTTGCAGAGCAGAAAGATGATCAGGCTTCCCTTGCCATGAATCAGTTTGCTTCTTATACAAATGGGCTGCGTGATGTAACTCTGACACTGACCGCCCAGAACGGAACATCCATTTCCAAAACAACAGCTTATGATGCAAACGGCAGCATTTCCCTGGATACATTGGATAAAACAAAAGATTACACCCTTCGTGTCACCGGAACTGATAAAACAAACAGCAAACAAGTAACGTTCGCTTCTGAACTTACAAAAGAAATCACACCGGACCCGATTCCAGATCCAGAACCAAAACCAGATCCGGAACCAAAACCAGATCCGACTCCGGACCCAACACCAACTCCTACTCCGGATAAGCCGACAGACAATCAACCGTCCAACCCTGGCACTTCCGATACAACAAAGGTTTTGAAAAAGGGAGACATCGTTGCTGTTGGCAAGTACTCTTATCAGATCACGAATACCGCAAAAAAAACCGCTGCCTTTGCAGGTCTTGTCGATGAGAATGTGAAAAAAGTATCGATCGCCGCTTCCGTGAAGATCAACAATACTGCATACCGCATCACTTCCGTCAAGGCAAATGCCCTGAAAGGCAAAAAGAAAATCACCAGCGTAACGATTGGCAAAAATGTTGCCACAATCGGTGCAAAAGCATTCTCCGGATGCAAAAATCTGAAAAAGATCACTGTGAAAACAACCACTTTAAAGAAAGTCGGAAAACAGGCATTTAAGGGAATCCATAAGAAAGCGGCAGTAAAAGTGCCAAGAAATAAAAAGACAGCTTACAAGAAAAAATTCCGTGGGATCTTTTCAAGTGCCAAATAAAAAGTGACCGAGCTCTTTAGAGCGAGGGATGCTTCTTGTCCGAAGGGCAAGAAGATGGG
>ENA-ORUA01000744-ORUA01000744.1-human-gut-metagenome-genome-assembly--contig:-NODE-744-length-33169-cov-4.180800_pt1 | contig 33169 bp, 25 predicted proteins | sample MGYA00242076_ERZ509201 | MGnify/ENA primary metagenome ERZ509201 (study PRJEB26280, sample SAMEA2338863) | human gut metagenome | biome: human gut; feature: human-associated habitat; material: faeces...
TTCGTGTACAGATGAGATCTGAGATCGCTTCTTTACATAACAGATTAGGTGCTACAATCATCTATGTAACACATGATCAGACAGAGGCTATGACACTTGGAACAAGAATCGTTGTATTAAAAGATGGTGTTATCATGCAGGTTGATAGCCCACAGAAGTTATACAATGAGCCTAACAACTTATTCGTAGCAGGATTCATCGGATCTCCACAGATGAACTTCGTAGATGCAGACGTTGTTGTTAACGGTGATGTTGCAACTCTTAAGTTTGCTGATTACGCAATCGATCTTCCAGCTGAGAAGTCTAAGAAGCTTATCGATGGCGGCTACAACGGAAAGAAAGTTGTATTCGGTATCAGACCTGAGGATATCTCTGATGATGCTGAGATGCTTGCTAAGTATCCGGGAAGCATCGTTGAGTCTGATGTAACAGGTTACGAGTTACTTGGTGCTGAAGTATTACTGTACTACACAGTTGCCGGAGCTAACATGACAGCTAAGGTTGCTTCTGATACATCTGCTCGTTACGGTGATCATATTAAGCTTGCCTTTGATCCACATAAGATTCATGTATTCGATAAGGAAACAGAATTGACAATTACCAACTAGTTCGTTAAAATTATATAGTTGTAAATGATGAAACCGGGTGTGAGGATTTACACCCGGTTTTCTAATCGGAGGAAAATCCATGCTGTCAAATCAGAAATTACAGAATTCATTAAATGAGATCCAAGAGATCTGCCGTATGGAGACGGCACTTTTTGGAGCAAAAGGCAAACTGGTCGCCCACACGCAGGAGATTGAAGTGTCTCCGACATTGGAGCAGGTTGTGACGGAATTTGAGGAATCACTTGCAGAACGTCAGACCTATCAGGATCTTCATCTCTACAAGATCATGGTAGAGGGGGAGATGGAGTATGTGCTCGTCTGCCAGGTGCCGGATGAGACGTATGCGGTCTATGCACAGATGGCAGTCTGTCAGATCCGAAATCTTGTGATGAGTTTTGCGGAACAGTTTGACCGCAATAATTTTATACAGAATATTTTACTTGGAAATATGCTTATTGTAGACATCTACGGTAAGGCGAAGAAGCATCATATTCTCGCGGCACCGAGGGTGGCTTTTGTCATTGATACCGGTAATAAGAACAATGATGTTGCAATGGAACTGGTTAAGAATCTGTCCAATATTCGTGCGGGAGATTTTGTGACCAGTGTGGATCAGCACAGTGTGGTACTGATCAAGGATGTGTCCCACGTTGAGGAAGCGGATATGGAGGAAGTGCTTCGCGGTATCGCAGACAGCCTGGTGGACAACCTTCATATGGAGGCGATGATCAAGGTACGTGTCGGATACGGCAACGTTGTCATGCAGCTTCCGGAGATCGCGGAGTCCTATCAGGAAGCCAAGATGGCGCTTGAGGTGGGAAGAGTATTCTATGCGGAATACGATACGATTTCATATGGAAAATTAGGAATCGGAAGACTGATCTACCAGCTTCCGATGAGTTTATGTAATATGTTCATCAAAGAGGTATTCGGAGAGAGGATTCCGGAGATCTTAGATGATGAGGAAGCGATGTCGACCATCAACAAATTTTTCGAGAACAATCTGAATATTTCAGAGACAGCAAGACAGCTATATGTTCACAGAAATACACTGGTCTACCGCTTAGAGAGAATACAAAAGGCAATCGGTCTGGATATCCGGACGTTTGACGATGCGATGACGTTTCGGATTGCAGTCATGGTCATCGCACATGTCAAGGACCAGAGTCGAACAGAGTAAGGAGTGCAAAATATGTCAGGATATGATGCAAGCAGCATAGCAGTATTAGAGGGACTGGAAGCAGTAAGAAAACGTCCGGGAATGTACATCGGAAGTGTTACTACGAAGGGACTGAATCATTTAATTTACGAGATTGTTGACAACTCTGTTGACGAGCATCTGGCAGGCGTGTGTGATACGATCTGGGTGACTCTGGAAGCGGACGGATCCTGCACCGTTGAGGATAACGGACGAGGCATTCCGGTAGGCATGCATGCCAAAGGCGTGTCTGCCGCACGTGTCGTTTTCTCCACGCTGCATGCCGGTGGTAAATTTGATAACAATGCGTACAAGACGAGCGGAGGTCTGCATGGAGTTGGTTCTTCGGTCGTGAATGCGCTGTCTACTTATATGGATGTACAGATCAGCAGAGAGGGCTACATCCATCATGATCGTTACGAGCGAGGTGTCCCGGTTCTTCCTTTGGAGAACGGACTTCTTCCGAAGATCGGTAAGACGAAGAAGACCGGAACGAAGATCAATTTCCTTCCGGATCCGGAGATCTTCGAGAAGACACGTTTCAAGGAAGATGATGTCAAAAGCCGTATGCATGAGACTGCTTATCTGAATCCGGCGCTTACGATCATCTATGAGGATCGCAGAAAGCCGGAGGTGGAGCATATTGAGTTTCATGAGCCGGATGGCATTGTTGGCTTTGTCAAGGATCTCAACAACAATCTTGAGGTACTTCATGATGTCATCTATTTTAAGGGTGAGAGCGAAGGCATCGAGGTTGAGGCTGCGTTTCAGTATACCAGTGAATTTCATGAGAATATCCTGGGATTTTGTAACAATATCTACAACTCGGAAGGTGGTGCACACCTGACCGGATTCAAGACGGCGTTCACAACGATCATCAATGCGTACGCGCGTGAACTTGGTATCTTAAAGGAGAAGGATGCCAATTTCAATGGCGCGGATGTGCCGCCGTTATCTCAATCAAACATCCGGATCCCCGCTTCGAGGGACAGACGAAGACGAAGCTCGATAATCAGGATGCCAATCGTGCAACTGCCAAGGTGACAAATGACGAAGTTCCGTTGTATTTTGATAAGAACTTAGAGACATTAAAGACCGTCATCGGCTGCGCGGAGAAGGCAGCCAAGATCCGTAAGGCGGAGGAGAAGGCAAGAACCAATCTGCTCACCAAGCAGAAATTCTCTTTTGATTCCAACGGAAAGCTCTCCAACTGTGAGAGCCGCGACGCATCCAAGTGTGAGATCTTCATCGTCGAGGGAGATTCCGCCGGAGGCTCTGCGAAGATGGCGCGTAACCGAATGTATCAGGCTATCATGCCGATCCGAGGTAAAATTTTAAATGTAGAGAAAGCCAGTATCGACAAGGTTCTTGCCAATGCAGAGATTAAGACGATGATCAACGCGTTCGGCTGCGGCTTTTCGGAAGGATACGGAAACGATTTTGATATTACGAAGCTTCGTTACGACAAGATCATCATTATGGCGGATGCCGATGTCGATGGAGCGCATATTTCAACGCTCCTTCTGACGCTTTTCTATCGCTTTATGCCGGAACTGATCTTTGAGGGACATGTCTATGTGGCGATGCCGCCTCTGTATAAGGTGATTCCGTCGAAGGGGAAGGAAGAGTATCTGTACGATGATGCAGCACTTGAAAAATACCGCAGAACCCATACGGGAAGCTTTACGCTGCAGCGCTACAAAGGACTCGGAGAGATGGATGCCGATCAGCTTTGGGAGACGACATTAAATCCTGAGACACGTATGATGCGCCGCATCGAGATTGAGGATGGTCGTATGGCATCTGACGTAACTGCGATGCTGATGGGGACGGATGTGCCGCCACGTAAGGCCTTCATCTATGAGCATGCCAACGATGCCCAGCTTGATATATAAGATTGCAGGAAACTTCTCAGTTTTTATGTATAGAGATTTTACTTTCGATGCATCCATCCCGACACGATCCTGGATTGCACGCGATTTGAGGCAGAATTGCTGAATTTGTCAGCAATACCCGTTTCACTTAAATTTTGTGTACGACAACGTTTGAACGATTCCTGGTCGGTGTCCGCCGGACACAAATGCTACGGACGCATTTGATGTCTCGGCGAACAACCGACTGTGGAATTGTCCAAACTTTGGCGGACATAAATCATAGAAAAAGTGAAACGGATAATGCGACAAATTCGTAATTCTGAATCACTAGTGTGCAAGGCAGAATCGTGCCGGATGGATGTTGAAAATAAAAATATAATTATAAAAACTGAGAAGTATACAAAATAGTAGATAAAGAGAGGAACTGATTATGGAACAGAGTATCATCCAGACCGAATATTCGGAGTTGATGCAGAAATCCTATATCGATTATGCGATGTCTGTCATTATTGCAAGAGCACTGCCGGATGTGCGTGACGGACTCAAACCGGTACAAAGAAGAACGCTTTATGATATGTATGAGCTTGGAATCCGCTACGATAAGCCGTTTCGTAAGAGCGCACGTATCGTCGGTGATACCATGGGTAAATATCATCCGCATGGTGATTCATCGATCTATGATGCTTTGGTCGTTATGGCACAGGACTTCAAGAAGGGACTGCCTCTCGTTGACGGACACGGTAATTTTGGATCCATCGAGGGTGACGGCGCCGCTGCGATGCGATATACGGAGGCGCGTCTGCAGAAGGTAACGCAGGAAGCGTATCTGGCGGATCTGGACAAAGATGTCGTTGATTTTATGCCGAACTTTGATGAGACGGAGAAGGAGCCGGTCGTGCTTCCGGTCAAGGTGCCGAATCTTCTGATCAACGGTGCGGAAGGTATCGCAGTCGGTATGGCAACGTCGATTCCGCCACATAATTTCGGTGAGGTTGTGGACGGCGTCATTGCATATATGAAGAATCCGGATATCAATACGGCTGAGATGATGGAATACATCAAGGGACCGGATTTCCCGACCGGTGGAATTATCGCCAATAAGGATGATCTTCCTGCCATCTATGAGAGTGGTGTCGGCAAGATCAAGGTACGTGGCAAGGTTGAAGTGGAGCAGGTCAAAGGCGGTAAGCAGCGCCTTGTGATCACAGAGATTCCTTACACGATGATCGGAGCCAATATCGGTAAATTTTTAAATGATGTCGGAAATCTTGTTGAGACGAAGGCAACTTCGGATATTGTGGATATCACGAACCAGTCATCAAAAGAGGGAATCCGCATTGTTTTAGACCTAAAAAAAGGCGCAGATGTCGAAGCACTTAAGAATCTGTTATATAAAAAGACAAAGCTTGAGGACACCTTCGGCGTTAATATGCTTGCAGTAGCAGACGGCCGACCGGAGACGATGGGAATCGTGCCGATCATCCGTCATCATGTGCAGTTCCAGTATGAGATCGCAACGCGTAAATATAAGACGCTTCTTGCGAAGGAACTTGACAGGAAAGAGATTCAGGAAGGCTTAATTAAGGCTTGCAATGTCATCGACCTCATTATTGAGATCCTGCGAGGAAGCCGTAATATCAAGGATGCCAAGGCGTGTCTGACCGATGGTGTGACAGACAATATCACATTCAAGAACCCTGCATCCGAGATTATGGCCCAGCAGCTGCATTTTACGGATCGACAGGCGCAGGCAATCCTTGATATGCGTCTGTACAAGCTGATCGGATTAGAGATCGAAGCACTCATGAAGGAGCACGATGAGACACTTCTCAATATTGGAAAGTATGAGGATATCTTAGAGCATCGTTCTTCTATGGCGAAGGTAATTATCAAGGAACTGCAGAATTTCAAGAAACAGTACGGAAGAGAACGCCGCACAGAAATTGACAACTTAAAGGAAGCAGTCGTTGTCGAGAAGAAGATCGAGGAGCAGGATGTTGTATTCCTGATGGATCGATTCGGATACGCTAAGACCGTGGATATGTCTGTCTATGAGCGTAACAAAGAGACGGCGGATGCGGAGAACCGTTATATCTTTACCTGCAAGAATACCGATAAGATCTGCATTTTTACCGATAAGGGACAGATGCATCTGCTGAAGGTACTTGATCTGCCGTACGGAAAGTTCCGTGACAAGGGAACACCGATTGACAATGTATGTAATTATGACAGTAAGGAAGAGAATTTCGTCTATATCGCAAGCTTAGAACAGGTAAGTTCACACCGGCTTGTGTTTGGAACCGCCCAGTCGATGCTTAAGGTTGTGGATGGCGCAGAGTTTGTGGTTGCCAAGAAGACGACCGCAGCAACGAAGCTCGCGGATGGAGACGAAGTGCTGACCGTTCGTGCGCTTGAGGGCGACGAGACACTTGTGATGTGCTCACACAAGGATATGTTCCTTCGTATTGACTGTGAACAGATTCCACAGAAGAAGAAATCCGCAGTTGGTGTGCGTGGCATGAAGCTGGCGGCCGGTGATACGTTAAAGCACATCTATGTATTGCATGAGGGCGAAAATGCAGATGTTGAGGTCAAAGGTAAGATGATCGCCTTGAACCGTCTGCACATCGGAAACCGTGATACGAAAGGGGTACGAAAGTAACAATGATGACGTATGAGCAGGCATGTGACTTCGCGAAAAATGCGGCCAAAAGCGGCAGTATCTTAGGGCTTGACAGTATCCGCAGACTGATGGAGAAACTGTCGGATGTACAGGAACGCTTGCCGATCATTCATATTGCCGGAACGAACGGCAAGGGATCGGTCGGAGCGTATCTTGCGTCGATCTTTCGCGAGGCGGGCCTTCACGTAGCTCGTTATACGTCTCCGGCGGTCTTTACACCGCTTGAGGTCTTTACGTATGACGGCGAAAATATTACGGAAACAGAATATGGGGGGGTGATGTCACAGGTCAAAGATGCCTGTGACATTATGGTATCTGAAGGCAGGGAGTGCCCGACGATTTTTGAGATTGAGACAGCGGTGGCTTTCCTCTGGTTCTATGAGAAAAAGCCGGATGTGGTGCTTCTTGAGACGGGTATGGGAGGAAAACTGGATGCGACGAATCTGATCACGCATCCCCTGGCGAGTGTGATCACAAGCATCAGCATGGATCACATGCAGTTTCTCGGCGATACGATCGAAGCGATCGCACGCGCCAAGGCAGGCATTATCAAAGAAGGCTGCCCCGTGTATTGTGCTCCGCAGAGTGATGCGGTGCGAACTGTCTTACAGGAAGTGGCAAAGGAACGGAACGCGCCGATCCTTTTTACCGATCTTACCGGGGATCAGATTACGGAAGAGAAGCCGGGCAGGATGGCTTTTGACCATAAGCTTTCAACCGGGGAACGAATTTCACTTACAACCGTGATGGCAGGAACGTATCAGGTGAAAAATGCAGCACTCGCTGCAGAGGTTGCTTTTGCGATGCTTGGCGGGCAGATGAAAGGTACGATTGCTTTAAAGGAAACACAAAGAATAGTGCAGCAATCAACAGAAGATGTATGTGAAATTATAAAGCGAGGGATCTTTCAGACGCGCTGGCCGGGAAGATTTGAGGTGGTAAGTGAGGATCCGTTTTTGATCATCGATGGAGCACACAATGAGGATGCAGCAGTGCAGCTTGCGGAAACGGTCGAAAACTGTTTTACAAATATGCGCTTAACTTATATAATAGGAGTATTGGCGGACAAGGAGCATGAGAAGATGCTTGAGATCATGCTGCCGTATGCGAAGAGAGTCTACACGGTTACCCCGGACAATGCGCGTGCACTTGATGCGAAATCTCTTGCGCAAGAAGCCGCAAAGTATTGTACAGATGTGCAGGATGTCGGTTCTGTGGAGCAGGCTCTTGTGCTTGCGTTAAAAGATAAGGATCCGGTACTTGCGTTCGGGTCATTGTCTTATTTAGGGGATTTAAAGAGAGCGTTTTATCAATACAAAGAGAGTTAGAAAGCAGGAAATCATGGATCAGGAAAAAATCAAAGAGGGTGTAAAGCTGATACTCGAAGGCGTGGGTGAGGATGTCACAAGAGAGGGACTCCTTGAGACCCCGGACCGTATCGCAAGAATGTATGAGGAGTTGTTTGCGGGACTTACGGCGGATGCGTCAGAGCATCTGGCTAAAACCTTTCAGGTAGACAATAATGAGATGGTGATCGAGAAAGATATCACATTTTATTCGATGTGTGAGCACCATCTGCTTCCGTTTTACGGCAAGGCGCATGTGGCATATGTTCCGGATGGCAAGGTTGTCGGAATCAGCAAGCTTGCGCGCACGGTGGAAGTGTTTGCAAGACGTCCGCAGATCCAGGAGCGCATGACCGGACAGATCGCAGATGCGTTGATGCAGTGCCTGAATCCGAAGGGAGCGATCGTTCTCATCGAGGCGGAGCATATGTGTATGACGATGCGCGGCATCAAGAAGCCGGGCAGCAAGACGGTAACTTATGCAGCGCGCGGCGTGTTCGAAGAGAATAAAGAATTGTGTGACCGTTTTTTTCAGTTAGCCAGATAAGGAAAGAGTAGTTATGAGAATTGGAAATCATGAGTTTGACATCAAAAACGATACTTATATCATGGGAATTTTAAATGTGACACCGGATTCTTTTTCGGACGGTGGCAGGTTTAATCAGCTGGACGCAGCGCTTGCGCATACGAAGCAGATGATCGAAGAGGGTGCTACGATCATTGATGTCGGTGGAGAGTCGACGCGCCCGGGATATACGAAGATTTCGGATGAGGAGGAAATCGGACGTGTGGTTCCGGTGATCCGTGCAATCAAGGAACAGTTTGACATTCCGGTATCGATCGATACTTATAAGAGCGCGGTAGCGGAGGCTGCGATCGAGGCTGGCGCGGATCTGGTCAACGATATCTGGGGACTGAAATACGATCCGAAGATGGCGGATGTGATCGCGCGTCACGACGTGGCATGCTGCCTGATGCACAATCGTGACAATATGGATTACAATGATTTTATGGAAGATATGTTGAATGACCTGCGGGAGACGATCGCGATTGCGAAGAAAGCCGGGATTGCGGATGATAAGATCATGCTGGATCCGGGCGTTGGCTTTGCAAAGTCCTATGAGAACAATCTGGTGGCAATCCGTGAGGTAGGAAGACTGCATGAACTGGGCTATCCGATTCTTCTTGGAACATCAAGAAAATCCGTAGTCGGTCTGACACTTGATACCACAAAGGATGAGCGTGTGGAGGGCACGATGGTGACGACGGTGTACGGTGTGCAGCAGCACTGCGCATTTGTGCGCGTTCATGACGTAAAAGAAAATATGAGAGCAATCCGGATGACGTATGCGATTATGCGTGGCTTTCGGAAGAATGGATAATGATGGATTATATTAAGGTTACAGGATTAAAAGTATATGCATACCACGGAGTGCTTCCGGAGGAACAGAAGAATGGGCAGGATTTCTATATCAATGCCCGTCTTTTCTATTTTATGAGAAAACCGGGACAAAGCGATGCACTTTCGGACGCGCTCAATTATGCCGAAGTGTGTGAATTTATCGGAAAAACTTTTACGGAGAAACGCTTTGACCTGATTGAGGCTGCGGCTGAGTATCTGTGCAGAAAGCTTCTGCTGGAATTCCCGGTTCTTGCGGAAATTGAACTTGAACTCAGAAAGCCGTATGCGCCGATCCCGATGGAGTTTGCGGATGTGTCGGTCAATATGAGACGCGGATGGCATAAGGCGTATGTCGCTGTGGGATCCAATATGGGAGACTCTAGACAACTGATCGAAGATGGAGTTGCCAAGCTGAGAAATCATGAGACAATTCGTAATTTTAAGGAGTCGAAGCTTCTTGTCACGAAGCCTTACGGACCGGTGGAGCAGGATGATTTCTTAAACGGATGCGTTTCTTTTGAGACGCTTCTTGATCCGGAGGAACTTCTTGCAGTACTGCATAAGATTGAGGCGGAAGCGAACCGGGAGCGAAAGATTCACTGGGGACCACGGACACTTGACCTTGACATTATCTTTTACGACAAGCTGGTTTATGAGAGTGAGGATCTGGTGATTCCGCATGTGGATATGCAAAATCGGCAGTTTGTGCTTGTGCCGCTTATGGAGCTTGCACCAAACTATCGCCATCCACTTCTTGGACTTACGGTGGCGCAGATGTCAGAGAAACTGAAGACAGAGGAAGAAAAATAGATGAAAGCAATATTATTTGACCTCGATGGAACACTTATTGATTCGTCGGAAGGTATTACAAAGTCGACACAGTATGCGCTCGCGCATTATGGAATCATAGAGAATGATCTGTCGAAATTTTATAAATTTATCGGACCGCCGCTTGTGGTCAGTTTTAAGAAATATTATGATTTCTCGGAAGAACAGGCTGTTGAAGCGGTTGCCGTATACAGAGAGCGGTATAACAAGATCGGACTGTTTGAATGCAGTCTGTATCCTGGTGTGCGGGAGTGCATCGAAAAATTAAAGGCGCAGGGGTATCTGATCGGTATGGCTTCCTCGAAGCCGGAAGTATCGTGCCGCAGAATATTAGAGCATTTCGGTATTCTGGAATTGTTTGACGATGTGGTCGGTGCGACTTTTGACGGACGGATTGACACGAAGGAAGAGGTCTTAAATGAAGTGATGCGCCGCTGGAGCGATGTGCCGAAAGATGAGATGTGTCTGATCGGTGATACGATGTTCGATGTGGAAGGCGCGAATCAAGTTGGTATCCGGACAGTTGCGGTCACCTTCGGATTTGGCAATGTACAGGAAATGGTAGAAGCCGGAGCAGTGGCAATCTGCGAAGATATGGCGAAGCTGCCGGAGATTGTTGCTGCATTATAGGAATATGGAAGAATTGCTGGAACGTTTAAAGTTACCGGTTTCGTAGACTGGAAATGATTGAGAACGCCAGAGTGAAGATAGAGAGGAAACAGGATGAACGAGAAAAAGAAGAATCCGGCAGTACAGATCTGGTATGTTGCATACCCGTTTTTGTTTTACTATGCCGTATCCATTATTGTGATGTCGCTTTGTACAATGATCATGGGAGACAGTCAGGCGCATTTTGTTGCGCGCCAGCTGGTCACAACGCTTGTAACGATTCCGTTTATGATGCCTTTCTATAAGCAGGACCGGGCGTTAGCAGGACGCGAAGGAATCCGTGACTGGTTTAACGGGGAGAAGCTTTGCATGATCGGGGTATCCATTCTTATTGTTGCATGTATCAGTATCTCGTTAAACAACATTATTTCGATGACTCCGCTCGTTACTGCATCCCTGGGATACCAGGAGGCGAATGCCAACTTTTACGGAAGTACGTTAGTGCTTGAACTGATCAGTTCAGCACTGATGACACCGATTCTTGAGGAACTGGTATTTCGTGGAATTTTGTTTACAAGACTTAAGATTATGCTTCCGAAAATTCCGGCAATTATAGTGTCTGCATTGATTTTTGCAGCGGTGCATTTTAATATCGTCCAGTTTATCTATGCATTTCTGCTTGGAATTGTTCTTGCAATCCTGATGGATCAGGCGGATCATGTTTATCCGGCAATTATCGGGCATATTACAGCGAACCTGATCGCAGTACTTCGGACGGAGACGGGCATTCTGAACCGGACAATGGACAAAAGTGTATTTGCATGGGTGATATCGGTTGTATTGCTGGTTGTAGGAGTTGGGGCGTTAATCATTTTTGTAAAAAAGAATAAACAGTGAAAAGACAATGTTGAAACGCGCGGAGCAATATTACAGAAAAAGTAATATTACTTCGCGCGTAATTTGTTTTATATTGACTATAAAAAGCGACAAAAATAATATACCTCACATAAAATACGTTTACTTTATTTAGAAATGCTTGGACATAAAATTTAAGTGTATTGATTCAGGCGGATTTAAAAAATGAATGAACAGGAAAGGAGGAGAGAGATTTTCTATGGGGAAATCCGTTCAGACAAGTAAAGGTTATTTGGGAGGCTTATATAATGAGAAGAAAATTAAAGTGGGGTAAGACATTACTTGCGATTGCACTTGCAGGAGCTATGTCGGTTACTTCCGTTAATGTGCCATCATTTGCTGTCTTTGCGGCAGAGCAAAATGAGCAGGAAGCACAGACAAGGAGTATGTCGTACGATGGAACAACGCTTACTGTACGTTTGCAAAGCAATGATCTGGTGTTAAGTCCGGGAGATGGAAAAAAGGTAAGGGATATTCAATTTTTCTATGCAGTTTATGATTCGATGGAGGCTGCTCGTAATGATGATGTTGGAGACTTTTTCGGAAAGACAGATGGAGCACATACTCCGACGGTTGGAGTCGATGGAAGTTACAGTTATAGTTGTGAGAGAGCAATCTCCAAAGGACAGGTAGTAAGATACAATTTTAATGTGTTGTACAACAATGCAGATGGCACAGATGCCGGTGCATGTGCGCAAACTTTCGAGTATTATACCTATGCTAATGATTCTGAATCCGCAGAGCCTGTAAGTGAAACCGGAATCACAAAGCTGGAAGTATATGATGCAAATAATGGCCCTAATATTGCATATAAGGACAATTCATTCGCGTTTTGTCTGCCGAAAGTAAATGGTGCACCGATTGAGAAGGATACATTAGATACGGTAAAACGGGGATATGTCATCGAGGTTAAGAAAGGAGACGCCTGGGTAAACATTGAAAATTCAGATTCCGGAATCAAATATGACAATAAGGTAGCAGAAGAAAATACCTGGAAGTATGATTACTGGACATGGGAAGGCGGTGGTGCGTATGTAATCATGTTCAATTTTAAGGAAAGTAAGCAGATTCGTTTTCAGTCGGTTGGCTACGATGATGTGTATGTTGATTATACATTAAATTATCCGATTACTGTGACAAGTCTGGCATTTCCTACGAATGAAGTTGATATTTCCTCACAGGGGGCATATGCGATTGCTTTTGATTCATTGATCGTAAATAATGGTGAAGATAAAGTTTTGGGAAGTTCGCTTCAATTTTCTGAGCGTTTAAAATGGTATATCGATCCAAAAGCAGATGGTAATTTTGTTGAGTTGGGACATGAAGGATCTGGATTAACTTGGGGTGCTAATTATGGTTGGGATGGTGCACAGCCGAATGGTGGTTTCTGGTTCGATCCAATCAAGAATACGGTTGTCATAAAAGTGGAATTGAAGGATAACCCTTCTGTTCATGCTGAAATTAAACTTGTGATCGATGATTCTGTATCTGAAAAGGGTGCGGAGTATGATTTTAAAAAAGATAACTCGGCATATGATTATGCGGATCCTGGCAAAAATAAAGCCGGTTATGATCTGGTATGGTCGGATGAGTTTGACGGAAATTACGGAAAAGACTCGGTTGATGCCAATACAGGTCTGAACCTGGACAACTGGTCTTATCAGCTCGGAGATGGAACGGAAGTCGGTAATCCGGGATGGGGAAACAGTGAGAAGCAGTCCTATACCAGCAATAAGAAAAATATCGCAGTAAATGAAGATTTAAATGGTGATGGTCATGGAGACGGAATGCTTCGTCTGACTGCATCCTATGAAGAGAATGGTTATAAAAACGGAAGTGAGACAAAAAAAGATTATACTTCTGCAAGAATTCGTACGACATCAAGATACAATAAGGCGTTGTTTACAACAACATACGGATATATAGAAAGTCGTATGGCTCTTCCTGCAACAAAGGGAGCCTGGCCGGCATTCTGGATGCTTCCACAGAGCACAGATATCTATGGAAACTGGCCAGTATCCGGAGAAATTGATATCATGGAAACTTGTGGCGCGTTTAAAGAAGGGGGCAACAACAAGGCATGTGGAACACTTCATTGGGGTGCGCCTGAGCATGTGTACAAAGGAAGCGGATATGTTGATCTGAAATCCGATTACAATTATTTCCACACTTATGCTATTGACTGGGAACCGGGAAAGATTACCTGGTATTATGACGGTGTTGCTGTTAATACTTTGCAGAACTGGGAAAGTATGATCTCAGGATCGACGGATTCTCTTTCTTACGATGCACCATTTGATATGCCTTTCTATATTCTTTTAAATTTGGCAGTTGACAGTGGTCAGTTTGGTGGAGATGTTAACCGTGCGACATTTCATGATGATATTAACATGTATGTTGATTATGTTCGTGCATATCAGAAGACAAAAGGATATGCGGAATCGGTTGACAGAACCGCATCAGACAATGCTAAGACTGATTGGGATGAGTATGAAGGTGTTAACCAGATTGCGGACATTAATCCAGCAAGTCTGGATGCCAATGGATTCGGCGAAGATAAGACTGCGGATGTAGCAAAGTGGTATCTTTCATATAATGCAAACAATACAGGTGGTAATGCAACTCTTGATTCGTTCAAGGATGAAAATGGTAAAAATTGGGCAAAAGTCGGCATCTCAGAAGCCGGATCTCAGGATTATTCGGTTCAGTTGATCGGGCATTACAATGCCAAGGCCGGATATGTGTATAAGGTATCGTTTGATGCATATGCAGATGGAAATATGGTTGGAAAATCTGTTAATACGGATTCTAAAGAGTGGGCCGGTTGGAGTACAAACGGCATTCAGTCCTATGAATTGTCTTCGACACCTCAGCATGTGGCATTCACATTTGAGCAGAAGTCGGATTTCGAAAAATGCCGTATTGAGTTCAATTTGGGATCAAAAGCAACCGGCAATGTTTATATTTCAAATGTAAAAGTCGAAATTGTAAATCCGGAATCCATTAATGGTGATGCTGGTCGTAAGCCTTTATCTAATGGTGATGTTATTTATAACGGAACCTTTGATCAGGGAAGTGTACATGTCGGTGGCTGGGTAGCTGCAGAAGGAACATCTTTAAGTGTTCCTCGTTATACAATAGAGAAGATTGCAGATTCTGATGTGAGCGTTGTTGATACGGCTTCCACATTGAACAAGTTTGAGAATCTTAATAATGGTGGAGTAAAATATTACGAGCGCCGTGCGCAGATTTCTTCAACGTCCGGAGCACCATGTATTTACCAGCCTGGAATCGAACTGAAGGCAGACGGATATACGTTAAATTTTGATATGTATAGTAAGAATGCTACAACGGTTCAGGCAGCAATCTATTCGGTGACAGAAGACGGGAAGCCTGGAACAAAGATGCTCGAGTCACCGGTTGTTAATTACATAGCAGGAAGTGGAGTAAAGAATTACAAATGGGCGTTTAGAACCCCTCGTGCACTTGCCAATGCAGCACTCGTTCTGACATTTGGTGATGGTGCTTCCGTTCAGATCGATAATGTATCCATGATTGGAAATTCTCAGGCAGAAGTTGCAGATGAGAATCCGGTAAATGCTGCTACACAGTGGAATGCAAACGGAGCGGATGGCGGAGCGGCAACCGATGCCGGTATTGAAAACGGAGTACATAAGTTTACAGGAATCAAGAGTGGTTCTAACTGGTATTCTCCGCAGATTACGAGCGCACAGTTTAAGACTCTGGCAGGCGTAAAATATAAGATGACTGCGAAGTTAAAACTGGAGGGAACCTCAAACAATAAAGTATCGTATATCGTGCAGAATCAGGGAAGCTGGGAGGTTGTTCAGGATAGGACAGAGATTGATCTTACAACATTAGGAGAGCCTGATGAAGATGGATTTTATACCTATACGACTACCATTCAGTGTCCGAATGCAACGTATAACAATGTAGCTCTTAATTTTGGTCTTGGTTTTAGTGAGGCAACTAACGCAACATTTTACTTTAAAGATGTTACATTAGAATTAGACAAGTCCGACGATTCCGGTTCAACATCGGGCGATGATATGGGTAAGACAGAAACCGGTATTGAAATTAATTATGTATTGGGGGCAGATGATGCAGTCAATGCGGATGCAAATCCGTTCTATTACACAAAGGGAGCTGGAAAGATTGTATTAGTGGCTCCTTCAAGAGAAGGATATCTGTTTGCAGGATGGACACTTGCAGCTGACAGTACGGACTACATTACAGAAGTTTCAACAGATGCAGATTCGATTACTGTATATGCACATTGGTCCAAAAGAACCGATGCACAGATTCCGGTTATCGGCAAGCAGCCTGTAGCTGTAAAATGTAACGTAGGTGGAAATGCAACACTGCGCATCGATGCAAATGCATCAGATAACGGAAATTTATCTTATCAGTGGTACAAGAACAGCGCTGCAAAGATTAAGAATGCCACACCAATCGAAGGTGCAACAGAAAGCAGTTATGCAGTGGAGACATCGGCTTCTGGAATGACATATTATTTCTGTGTTGTAACAAACACAAATGATGCAGTTAACGGAATCAGAACCGCAACAGTAACTTCTGATATCGTAGCAGTTGAAGTTACAGCGAAAACAAGTGAACCGGATTATTCAGAGCCGACAAAGCCAGCAGATTCTGTTTCACCGAAAGATGATACGTCATCCGCAGATGTAGATCATAAGCCAGCCGGAACCATCACTGGCGTAAAGAACAGTTATACCGTTAAGACCGGTTCCAAGAGCTTTACGATTAAGGCTGAGGGATATGGTGATATTACATTTGCTTCTTCTAACAATAAAGTGGCAAGTATTGATCCAAAGACCGGTAAAGTAAAAGTCAAGGGACCTGGTATTGTAAAGATTACAATTTCTGCATCTGGAGACGATACGCATGCAGCAGAAACCAAGGTGATCACGATCAAAGTTGCTCCAAAGAAAGCAATGGTTAAGTCTGCAAAATCTAAGGACGCAAGACAGCTGACGATTCGTTGGAAGCGTGACGCACAGGTTAGCGGATATGAGATTCAGTACTCAACAAGCAAGAATTTCAAGAACGCAAAATCTGTGACAGTTGGCAAGAATAAGACAACAAGTAAGTCGATTGACAATTTGAAATCCGGAAAGAAATATTATATTCGAATTCGCTCTTATAAGACTGTTGGTAAAACAAAGTTAAACGGAAGCTGGAGCAAGACGGATATCGCAACAACGAAATAAGTAGTGCAACAGGCGCAGGGGTTTTCTCTGCGCCTGTTTTATTCTTTTCGGATCGTCAGAAAGACGACTTTTGATGATGGTTGCTCCGATTTTTGTGCAAACCATGTACCGGATAATGACAGTTTAGGAACAAAATCTTGTCAATCTGATGGGATTTGTTAAAATCACAATATAAGTTTTGTGCAAATTACTCGAATTCCGGAAGACAAATCTTATGGGAAAAAGCAAAAAGAAATGGGAGGAACCAAGGATGAAAAAGAACAGACTCTGGTCAGGATTGGCATCAATATGTTCATTCTTTCTGGTAGCTGCGATTCTGGCAATGAATTGCATGATGGGTTATGCGGGAACCGTAAATTCCGCACTTGGAATTGCAACCAGCAAGGTTGTAAATGATGATGAGAATGCTGACTATACTTACTATGAAAGTGAATATGGTGAGCTGAATGCAGAAAATCTGCAGAAACTGATACAGGATACTTACGATGAGAGTGTATTGGAAGAGGAGGAGGGCGCAGTCCTGCTTCGCAATGAGAACAATGCATTACCACTTAACAGTAATGAAACCAGGATTACATTGTTTGGACATGCAGTAGCACAGCCACTGTATAAAAGCTCTTCAGCCGGTTCCAACGGATACAAGGGCGAATATTGTATTGATCCCTACACCGCATTTAAGAATGCAGGATTTGAGATCAATGATACACTTTATAATGCTTACAAAGAAAGTGATACATCTAGAGGAACCGGAGCTTTTGATTTTCTGACACAGACGACAAGTGAGTTTTCGCTTGGTGAGGAGAGTGCGGATTTCTATACCGGTGATATCCAAAAATCATGGGAAGATGATTACAATGATGTCGCAGTTGTCATGCTTGCAAGAGAGGCTGGAGAAGGAACGGAACTCTTAACCGAGGATCCGGAAGGAATCAGCCAGCTGGCATTACATCAGGATGAGAAGGATCTGCTTCAGATGATCAAGGATTCCGGAAAATTTAAGAAGACGATTGTCTTATTGAATAGCGGAAATCCGATGGAAGTAAACTGGATGGATGAGTACGATGTGGATGCATGCCTCTGGATCGGTCTGCCGGGACAGAGAGGATTTGAGGGTGTTGTAAACTTACTGATAGGAGAAGCGAATCCGTCAGGATCACTGACGGATACCTATGCGGCAGATTCTTTATCTTCACCGGCAGTTGTAAACGGAAGCGGAAACAATCAGAACTGGACAAACCTCGATGATGTTCTTAAGGCAACAACAGAGGGCGAAAGCGATGTCTCATGGTATACCGCTCAGGCAGAAGGCATTTATGTCGGATATAAATATTACGAGACTAGATATGAGGATTCTGTGTTAGGTCAGGGAAATGCAACCGCAGCAGTCGGAACTTCCGCAGATACATGGAATTACAGCGATGAGGTGGTATATCCGTTCGGGTATGGCCTTTCTTATACCTCATTTGAGGAGAAACTTGATGATGTTACCGTTGACGGGGACAACATTAATGTAAAGGTAACCGTGACCAACACAGGAAATGTAGCAGGCAAGAAATCAGTACAGATTTATGCCCAGACACCGTATGGTGCATATGAAAAGGCAAACAAGGTCGAGAAATCGGCAATTCAGCTTCTGAATTTTGGCAAGACAAAGATGCTTGAGCCAAATGAGTCAGAGACACTGACCATTACATGTGATAAATATCTTCTTGCAAGCTATGATTATGTGAATGCAAAAGGATATATCATCAGCGAGGGAACACATTATATTGCTGTTGGAGATAATGCACATGATGCATTGAACAATATTCTTGCTGCAAAGGGCGCTACCGGTATGGTAACCGTTGCAGGGGATACAACATCTGCCAATGCTTCCAACGTATATAGCTGGGAGGAACAGTTTGATAAGGATACTTATAAGACTTCACGCTATACAGAGGAGCAGGTGACCAATCAGTTTGATGATGCGGATCTGAATTACTGGCAGGATGGAGCGGTAACATATCTCAGCAGAAATGACTGGGAAGGTACATATCCGACGGAGGCAGTGAAAGTCGCAGCATCGGATGAGATGATGGAAGTGTTAAACGGAGAATATTACAAGAAAGCGGACGATGCAACTTCTGTCAGCGATTACACACAGGGAGACAATCAGGATATTCCACTTGCTGCATTGATCGGTGTCGATTATGATGATGAGTTATGGGATACCTATCTGAATCAGTTCACGATCGATCAGCTTTCGACCGTGATAGCAGATAACTTTGGTACTGCAGAGGTTCCGGAAGTTGGAAAACCATCTGTTGTAGTCGGAGATGGTCCGGATGGTGTCGGCGGTACGTTTGATAAGGATAAATACGGTGACGGAAGAGATGATACATGCTTCCCGTGTGAGAACATTCTTGCAGCAACCTTTAATAAGGATCTTATGACCAGACGTGGTGAACTGATGGGAGAAGAGTGTCTGTATCTTGGTATGTCGACAGACTGGATGCCGGGTGGAAATCTTCACAGAACACCGTTTGGCGGAAGAAACTTTGAGTATTATTCCGAAGACGCGAACATGAATTATCTCTGTGAAATTCCGGAAGTTACGGCAATGGAATCCAAAGGCGTACATGCCGGAGTAAAGCATGTCGTTGGAAATGATCAGGAAAATAACCGTCAGGGAATCAGCGTATTCTTTAACGAGCAGGCATTCCGTGAGGGTGCATTAAGAGGTGTTGAGGGTGCGGTAGCAGCAGCCGATGCGAAAACACTGATGCATGGATTTAACCGTCTTGGACTGGTATGGTGTTCTGCAAGCAAAGCGCTTTGTACACAGGTCATCGGAAATGAGTGGGGATTTGTCGGACAGCAGGAGACCGATGCAGTCGCTTCCGGCGAACCATATAAGGTTCATTTTGCATCAACACTGATGGCAGGAACTGATACGTATTGCCTTGATTTCGCAGGTAACAGTTCTAAGGCAATCGCAAAGCAGATTACAAGCACAGACGATGGAGATCTGCTCGCAAAATTAAGAGAGGCAGCACACGATTATCTGTATTCCGCAGTAAACAGTTCTCTTATGAATGGATACAGTGTGGATTCTAAGGTCGTATCCGTTACACCTTGGTGGCAGCCACTTATGTATGGAATCATTGCGGTATTCGCATTACTTGAGGTATTATGCCTTGTAAAGCTGGTACTGAATAAGCGCAAACAGCAGGAGGTGCAGTAGATATGTTAAAGAATAAAGCAGCAGGTTTTTATTTTGCAATCATCGCATGTGTGATCGGAATCATTTCCATGATCCGGTTCGTCATGTGGGCACCAAAGCATGGCAGCATGGACTACATTATCGTAGCAGCTCTGGCAATCGGAATTATTCTTGATATTGTTCTTATGGTTCGTGAGTACAGTATCTTAAAGGTATTAACAACTGCATGTTACAGTGTTGCTGCAGTTAAGATACTCACCGATTCGGTTGGTTCTTTTGTCGACGCATTTCAGGGAATCAACATGTTTGGAGATGCAACACAGGTGGGAACGATCATAAGCATTGCGGCGGTCATGTTCGTCGGTGTGTTATTATCGATTATTTCTTCCTTCCTGAAATATAGAAAATAATGATAAACGAAAGGATAAAGGCAATGAAAAAGATTGCATTTGATAAAGGTTGGCGTTGTTACGCTATTGGAAAAGAAAATGAAGTACATAATGTGAGCATTCCACATGATGCGATGCTCTATGATGACAAAAGCGAGACAAGTCCGGCAGGCGTGAATACCGGCTGGTACGAGGCCAATGATTATGTGTATGAAAATACCTTTTTCTTGCTTGAGTCCTGCCGTGATGAGAAGATTTTATTCGAATTCGAGGGTGTCTATCAGAAAGCGTCCGTATATGTGAATGATGTCAAAGTCGCCTATCAGGATTATGGATATATGGGATTTTATGTGGATCCTAAGGATGCAATTGTTTATGGAAAAGAAAACCGTATCAAGGTGGTAGCCGTCAATCATGAGCAGCCGAACAGCAGATGGTATTCGGGCACTGGAATCTATCGTCCGGTCTGGATCTATTATCTGCCGAAGCAGCATATCGCGATGGATGGAATTAAGATCACCGTATTCGATTACAAGAATCCTAAAATCAAGGTAAGTGTCGATACGGTCAATGAGGACTTGTTTGAAAAATCCGATCTGCTTTCGATTGAAATCATGGATAACGATAAGGTGATCGCAGACTGCCAGAAAGAAATCGTTGTCAAAAGCAATGTGCGCACGGAGTTCGAGATTGCGCTTCCGGGGGCAGAGCTCTGGGAGCCGGAGCATCCATATCTTTACACTTGTAAGGTTACTTACGGAAGCGATACGGTAAGCGAGCAGTTCGGCGTGCGTGTGATCGGCTGGGACGCAGAGAATGGATTTACGATCAACGGAAAACGCGTGATCCTACGAGGCGCCTGCATCCATCATGACAATGGATTGCTCGGTGCGTGTGCCTATGATTTCAGTGAATATCGTAAGATCCGTATCTTAAAGGATGCCGGTTATAATGCGATACGATCTGCACATAATCCGTGTTCCAAGGCGATGCTCCGCGCATGTGATGCGCTTGGAATGCTGGTCATGGATGAGTATGTCGATGTCTGGTATATTCACAAAACAAAATACGACTATGCAACAAAAGTAGAAAATAATTACGAAGATGATCTGAAGCGGATCGTAGATAAAGATTACAACCATCCATCGGTCGTGTTATATTCGACCGGAAATGAGGTCGCGGAAAGTGCTCAGAAACGTGGCATTGCTTTGTGTCAGGAGATGACAGATTATTTAAACCGACTGGATCCGACCCGTCCTGTGACCTGCGGAATTAATATCTTTTTTAATTTCTTAAGCGCAATGGGATTTGGCATATACAGCGATAAGAAAGCGGATCAGGCAGTCAAGAATGCCAAGAAGAAAAAGGCGGTAGGAAGTGAATTCTTTAATGTTCTTGCCGGAATTCTTGGGGCTGATTTTATGAAGTTCGGAGCAACACTTTATCCTTGTGATCTAAAGACAAAGGATGCATATGCTGCAATGAACGTTGCCGGTTATAATTATGGAATCTTCCGCTATCAGCATGACCTGAAGAAATATAAGAACAGACTGATCCTCGGCAGTGAAACGTTCTGTTCGGATGCATACCGCTTCTGGGAGATGGCAAAGCAGAACAAAAGACTGATCGGAGATTTTGTCTGGGCAGGAATGGATTATCTCGGTGAAGTCGGAATCGGCTCATGGGAGTACAAAGAGTATGCACCGCGTTTCGATCAGGGAATGGGCTGGGTCTCCGCAGGTTCGGGAAGAATTGATCTGACCGGAAAGCTGCTCGCGGAGATGAAGTATACACGCGTGGCATTTGAACTGGATAAAATCAGTATGGCCGTCATTCCGGTTTCGACTGCCGGACAGAAGCATTCTCCTTCTGCGTGGAAGATGACGAATGCGATGGAAAGCTGGTCATGGGAAGGCTGTGAGGGTAAAAAGACCAAAGTAGAGGTTTATGCGCGTGCTGCATCCGTTTCCCTGTTTTTGAATGGCAATCGCATTGGAACCAGGAAGCCTCATAAGGATTGCAAGGTGGTGTTCCCTGTGAAATATGCAAACGGAGAACTGAAAGCGATCGCTTATGATGCGAATGGAAAAGAGATTGCAACAACCAGTCTTAGCACTGCAGGAAAAGAAACCAGGCTTACATTAGAACCGGAGCTTAGGCGGGTACAATGTGACGGAGATCTCTGTTATATAAGAATGCGTTATACCGATGAGAATGGTGTCTTAAAGCCAATGATAAGAGGCGATATCAAAGTTGAAGTAGAGAATGCGACACTGATCGGTCTCGGAAGTGCCTGTCCTTATTACGAGAAGAGTTATCTTGGAAATGTGTCAGATACGTATTATGGCGAGGCGATGGCAATCGTTCGTCCGGATAAAGCCGGAACCATCGTGGTAAAAGCAGACAGTCCGTATGGCAGCGCGTCTTGCACGATTGTAGCAGAAGAAGCACAGGAGGATAAGTGATGCAGGGATTCAAAAAGAAATGGGCTGATTTTGAAGAAAAGCATCCGAAGCTTGCAAAGCTTTTGTACCAGTTATTCTATTTTTGGGTATTCTCAATGGGAGTAACGGTATTGCAGTATCTGATGTTTACCTTTTTGCCGTATTTGTTTGGTATCGGGCTAGCCGGTGTTGAGTTTGTCTGGCCACAGATACCGATGAAGGTATTTGGTATTACATACGATTGGAATATTCTTGGATACGAAGTCGCAAGAAATGCAGCCGGAGAGGTTGTAATCGGTGGCGGATTAGGTTATTTTATTAGTTATGAGGTGGGAACTTTTGTGGCACAATGCATCAATTTCCCGCTTCAGAGGAACATTACATTCAAAAGTCACGGAAAGATTTCATGGCAGATTATGTGGTATTTTATCGCATGGGTATTGATATCACTGTTCTGTAATGCAATCAATGGACTCTGGATCCCGATTGCACAAAGATATCTTGCACCGGCTGTATATAATCTTGTGGTAACATTTATTACAGGTGGTGTGTCGATGGTCATTTATTTCTTTGTGTATAAGATCATCTTTCCGGAAGAGAAAAAATAGGAATTCATTCTTATTTGGGGGATTTCATGATTACAATAGCAGTTGTGGATGACGAAAAGGAAGAAAGAACGTGTCTGCTTGCTTTTTTTCAGAAGATGGCACAGAAATTAAAAGAGGAAATGCATGTGGATGCCTTTGCGTCGGGGGAAGAATTTCTTTCTTCGAAGGACAGACAATATGATCTTGTCTGCCTAGACATTGACATGGAGGGCAGAGATGGGATCGAGACTGCCAAGGAGATCCGGAAACAGGATGAGGAGATCCAGATTATATTTGTCACGAATCTTGCGCATATGGCGATCCGCGGATATGAGGTGAGAGCGCTCGATTTCATCTTAAAGCCGGTTAATTTTTATTCTTTTTCGATGAAAATCCAGAATGCGATATCGATGATACAGAATAAGAAAAGCAAAACAATCGTAATTTCGACGATGAATGGTGTTGTGCGTTTTTCCACCAATGAGCTTTACTATGCGGAGGTGGACGGTCATTACATCTATTATCACACGAAGGACGGCTCTTATAAGCAGAAGCAATCCATGAAGGAACTGGAAGATCTGTTAGCCGGACTGAGTTTTAAACGATGCAACAACTGTTATCTGGTGAATCTTAAGTATGTGGATGCGGTTGACCGGGATGATGTAAAAGTAGGCGGTGAATGGCTGAAGATCAGCAGACCGCGGAAAAAGGAATTCCTGCAGGCTTTGGCAAATTACATGGGAGGGATTAAGATTTGATGTGGAAGATATGGGTTGATAATTCTTACATGGTTCAGATCCTTTTCGCATGTATACTGTTTATTATACCTGCGAAAAAGAGAAATCATTTTCCGGTAGTGATCACGTGCAGTGTGATCGGTATGCTTCTGCTGTCTTATTTGTTGTCGGCCTTCTATGAGGTGCCAGAGACAGGAGAACTTGCATTCAGTTATTGGATCATCTACATTCTGTGTGCAATCGTGTTTGTGTGGATAAATATGAGGTGCTCAGTGGTGGAGGCTTTGTATTGCGGCATATGCAGCTGCGGTCTTCAGCATATTGCGTTTGATTTCTATATGCTGGTGCAGCTTTCCAGACACAAGGTCGATCCGATTCCAAGCGTCGGAACAGCAGGAATCTATGTCATGATTTATCTGGTTGTATATCTGGCGGGATACCGATGGTTTGTACGTAAGCTGGCAGACCACGGACATTACGAAGTCGGAAGAGATTCGGTGGTCCCGCTTGTTACGATGATCCTTCTGGTGTGGGTCATCAGCATTATGGAACTGTCATCGATCGAGGGCTTTGAATCCGGAATTTATAGTCATATTCTCTACCGTATCATGGATGCTCTGTGTTGCTTTTATGTACTCTGGGTACAGATCAGTCATAAGGAAAAGATGGCGTTAAACAGGGAACTTGCAGGTATTCACACTGCGGCGAAGCAGCAGCAGGCACAGTATAAGATGACGAGCGAGACAATTGAGAGCATCAACAGAAAGTGTCATGATTTAAAGCATCAGATCCGTTTGTTAAAGAAGACGACGGACGAGAAAGCGTTGCAGGATTATTTAGACGAAATCGAGGACGATATCATGATCTATGATACCGCGCTTGAAACTGGAAACCGGGCACTGGATACGGTACTGATGGAAAAAGGCCTGTTCTGCAAGAATCATGATATCCAATGGTCCTGCATGGTAGATGGAACCAAGCTTGACTTCATGAAAATCGAAGATATCTATGCGATTTTCGGAAATGCGCTTGAGAATGCGGTGACAGCCGTCATGCAGATCGCCAGTCCGCAGAAGCGCGTGATCAGCGTGAAAATCCTGGAGCAGAATCAGCTTCTGATGATCCAGATCCAGAATTATTATGAGGGACAGTTGAACTTTGAAAAAGGCTTACCTCTGACCACCAAGAAGAATAAAAGTGAACATGGATACGGAATGAAAAGTATAAGGTATACGGCAGAAAAATATGACGGTATCGTTACGGTACAGGCGAAGAACAATATTTTTATGTTGCAGATACTGATTCCGGTTAATTAAAAATAAAGAGCAGGCGTGCGTCTGCTCTTTTTGGTTGTCGGAAAAGGAGAAAGAGGATATAATACGAAAAGAGATAGTAATGATAAGGACGGACAATTGCGATGAAAACGATTGACAACGATATTAAGGCGGGCGAATACAAGCAGGCATATCTGCTGTACGGCGAGGAGCAGTATCTGATCCGCCAGTATCGCGACAAATTGAAGAAAGCGATGGTTGCCGAAGACGATACAATGAATTTCTCGGCATTTGAGGGAGCGGACATCAACCAGAAGGAGATTATCGATCTTGCAGAGACGCTGCCTTTCTTTGCGGACCGCAGAGTGATCCTGATCGAGGACAGCGGGCTTTTTAAGAAGAGTGCAGAAGAACTTGCCGACTATATGGCTTCGGTTCCGGAGACCACATACTTTATCTTTGTTGAGAAGGAAGTGGACAAGAAGACGAAGATGTACAAGGCGGTCAATAAGATCGGAAATGCGGTAGAGTTTACGAGGCAGACGGATGAGACTCTGATGCGCTGGGTAAATGGTCGTATTCGTAAAAACGGCAAGAACATTACGGGCGATGCGTACGCGCTTTTTATCCGGAAGACAGGAACGGATATGGAGAATATTGACAGAGAGCTCGAGAAGCTTCTCTGCTATACGATGGAGAAGGATTTCATCGATGTGCATGATGTCGAAGCAATCACGACCGAGCAGACGGAGAACAAGATCTTCGATATGGTGGATGCGGTGGCTGCGCATCAGCAGCGGAAAGCACTGGATCTCTATTATGATCTGCTTGCGCTCAAGGAGGCACCGATGCGCATCCTCTATCTGATCACGAATCAATTTCAGCGTCTGATGGTTGTGAAAGCGATGACAAACCAGGGATTTTCCAACCGCGATATCGCTCCGAAGGCGGGATGTCCGGAGTGGGCGGTCAAGAAGTATCAGTCGCAGTGCCGCGCTTTTCATATGGAGCAGTTGAAGAAAGCGATTGCGGATGGTGTGGAGTATGAGACGGCAGTCAAGACCGGACGCATGAATGATCAGATGGCAGTGGAACTGTTTATTGTGGAATATAGCAGACAGGCCGCAAAGTAAAATTATAAACAAAAAAGCGTTCGGCATGACGGTACCGAACGCTTATTATTTATAGGGTGATAAAATTAAAACAAATTAAGCAACACCGTTAACTAATTTTGCTAAACGGGAAACCTTACGTGCTGCATTGTTCTTGTGGTAAACTCCCTTAGAGCAAGCTGCTTCAATAACAGAAGAAGCACTCTTAAGAGCAGCCTCTGCAGCAGCCTTATCGCCAGCAGCAACAGCAGCCTCTACCTTCTTAATAGATGTCTTAACCTCAGAACGGATTGCTTTATTTCTAGCAGTCTTTGTCTCTGTAACTAAAATTCTCTTCTTAGCAGATTTAATGTTAGCCAATCTGTACACCTCCAAATCAATATTAATCGTTATTGTTTCTATGCGGTGAAACAGACACGGACGCTCCATCGCAAACATACTATATTATAATATTGCAAGCTTCCTATTCTGTCAATACATAATCTGAAAAAAAGTGGGAAAATTATCGGTATTGTGATATGGAACCGCAGGTATTGCATTCACATATTATAATAGCACAGTTTCGCGTAAAGGAGAGGAACAACATGCAGCTTGAAAGCTATCCGATTCGTACAGACTTAGCGCTTGAGTCTCAGGAGCGTCTGCAGAAGGACAATGGACAGGTAAAAGGCGTACGCCTTGAAGAAGAGAAGAAGGACAACGGAGTCGTGATCTCGACGGTGTTCATCGATACAGAGAATGCGGCGAAAGCGATGGGGCGTCCAAGAGGAACGTACGTGACGATTGAGGCGCCGGAGATGATCGAGGAAGATGCCGGGTATCATCGGGATATTTCCGTGGAACTGGCGCAGATTCTAAGACAGATGGTAGCGCAGTACGAGTCTAAAGTGTCGGATGACCTGAAAGAGGGGATGGATGTGTCTGTTCTGATCGCGGGGCTTGGCAACCGCGAGGTGACGCCGGATGCGCTTGGACCGAAGGTGGTCGACAATCTGTTTATCACGCGGCATATCATGAATGAGTTTGGAAAGTATGCTTTTTCCGATGAGAAGACGAGTAAGATCAGCGGGATCGTGCCGGGGGTGATGGCGCAGACGGGAATGGAGTGTGTGGAGATCCTGCGCGGAATTGTGAAGGAGACGGAGCCGGATTTCATTATTACAGTGGATGCGCTCGCGGCGCGTAATGTGAAGCGACTGAACCGGACGATACAGCTAACCGATACCGGAATTACGCCGGGAAGCGGAATCGGCAATCACAGAAATGCTTTGAATAAGGAGAGCCTTGGAATTCCGGTGATTTCGCTTGGCGTACCGACGGTTGTGAATGCGGCAACGATCGTGGCGGATGCGATGAATGACCTGATCGAGGCGGAGGCAAGCTCGCATGCGGATCTAAAGAAGCTTGATGAACATGAGCGGCAGGAACTGGCGAGAGAACTGCTGTCGCCGCAGCTGAATGGACTTTTTGTGACACCGAAGAACATTGATGATTCGATCAAAAGCTTAAGTTATCTCATCTCGGAGGGACTTAATATTGCACTTCTTGGGAATAAAGACGAGAATGCGCTCATATAATGCCAAGAGGTGGTGATGGTTTGGTGAGACGAAAGGCAAGGGAAGGGCGTAAACTTTCGCTTTTGCTATTGATCATATTATTTGCGTTGCTTTGCAGCTTTTTCTATCATTATGGAGAGGGGATGCTTGGAAGTATGGGACAGAATCTGTCCCTGAAATTTTATAATGGAGTGCTGCGCGTCTATGTGCCGTCTGTTGTGTGTTCTCAGGAGGAGGGACTTCCGGGCGTGTATCGGGATGTGACGGCTTCTGTCTATCCGGCGATCGCCTGCAACGAGCAGCGGATTTGGTACGAATCGCAGGCGGAAAATATGTCGCAGTATGAGAATCTGGCAGCGATGGAGAATGCACAGGCAAAACAGATTCTTGCAGAGAATAAGAATGTAGAACGTGTTGAGGTAGATGGGCAGTCTGCCACGGAAGTGGACGAGACTAAGATGACTGAGGATGCAGAGCCGAATAAAAAAGAAACAAATTCTTCTGATGAAGATAACGTGATTCAGGCTGCAGAAAAGATGGCAAAATCCGATAAGAAAAAGAAGATCAATCGCAAAAAGTTGGAAGATTTTGATTATCTACGGCAGACGTTTTATCAGATTGATAATATGACAACGATCGGGAAGGATCAGTTATGTGTGGATAAACTTTTGAAGCCGGATATGACCGTGGATACTTCGGTGGACGGACCGCAGATACTGATCTATCACACGCATTCGCAGGAAGGGTATAAGGATTCCAGGCCCGGCAAGGCATCGGAATCGGTGGTCGGGCTGGGAGATACTTTGACCAAACTGTTAGAGGACAAAGGATTTCGTGTACTCCATCACAAAGGAACCTATGATCTGCCGGACAGAGATCACGCGTATTCGGCGGCGGCACCGGAGATTGAGCAGATCATCAAAGACAATCCGTCGATTCAGGTGGTAATCGATCTGCACAGGGACGGTGTGGCGGAGGGAACACGCCTTGTCACGGAACAGAACGGCAAAAAGATGGCGCAGATCATGTTTTTCAATGGCTTAAGCCGCACGACATCGACCGGCGATATCGCGTATCTGAAGAATCCGTACATAGAAGATAATCTTGCTTTTTCTTTTCAGATGCAGCTTGCGGCGGCAGAGTATTATCCGGGACTGACGAGGCGGATTTATCTGAAAGGATACCGTTACAATATGCATTTCTGTCCAAAGTCACTGCTTGTCGAGGTGGGGGCACAGACCAACACGCTGAAAGAGGCGAAAAATTCGATGGAACCTTTGGCGGATCTGCTTTCTAAGGTGCTTAAAGGAGAGGAGTAGGAAAATGTAGGATTCCAATTTTGAATACACAGGAGAGGTTAAAGTATACATTCATAGATCCTCGTGGTAAAATATACTACAAGGGAAAGTCATTGTATAATTGTTGGATTTGTTCATAGTGGAGCAAATCTTGTGGCAAATAAAAAATACATAAGGAGAAAGGTGGGAATATTATGGTGGATTATACAGAAGGTTCTGGAAAGCAGTATCACACTGGGGTAGGACCGGAGGATATCGGTGGGTATGTGATCTTACCGGGTGATCCGAAGCGCTGCAAGAAGATTGCGGAGCATTTCGACAATCCGGTGCTGGTTGCGGATAACAGAGAGTATACCACGTACACAGGAACCATCGATGGGGTAAAAGTCAGTGTGACGTCGACAGGAATCGGTGGTCCATCCGCGGCAATTGCGATCGAAGAATTGTCCAAATGCGGTGCGCATACGTTCCTGCGTGTCGGCACCTGTGGCGGAATGCAGGAGGATGTGTTAGGCGGCGATATTGTGATTGCAAGCGGGGCAATCCGCATGGAAGGAACGAGTAGAGAGTATGCGCCGATCGAATATCCGGCAGTACCGGATGTGAATGTCATGAATGCGATGATCGCAGCGGCAAAAGGCGAAAAGTTCCGTTATCATGTCGGTGTGGTACAGTGCAAGGATTCGTTTTTCGGACAGCATGAGCCGGAGGTGATGCCGGTCAGCTACGAGCTGGAGAACAAGTGGCAGGCGTGGCTTCGCATGGGATGTCTGGCTTCGGAGATGGAATCTGCGGCACTTTTTATCGCAGGAAGTTTTCTGCGTGTGAGGGTTGGTTCGTGTTTCCTTGTGGTCGCAAATCAGGAGCGTGCGAAGAAGGGACTGCCAAATCAGCAGGCTCATGATACGGAACTTGCGATCCGCACGGCAGTGGAAGCAATCCGTATTCTGATCCGGGAGGATGCGAATGATAAATAAAGAGATGATATCACACCTGATCGAGGAGGCACTTGAAGCAAGAAAGATGGCTTATACGCCGTATTCACATTTTCAGGTTGGAGCGGCGCTTCTTACTGCGGATGGTAAAATTTATCGTGGATGCAATATCGAGAACGCAGCCTACACGCCGACAAACTGCGCGGAGCGCACCGCATTCTTTAAAGCGGTCAGTGAGGGCGAGCGGGCATTTAAGGCGATTGCGATTGTCGGAGGTGCGGAAGATGCAAAGAAACTTGATTTCTGTGCGCCTTGCGGCGTGTGCAGACAGGTGATGGAAGAATTCTGTGATGAGGAAGCGTTTGAAATTGTGCTTGCACGGTCGGTGGACGAGTATGAGATTTATACACTGAAAGAACTTTTCCCGAAAGGATTCGGACCGAAGAATTTAAAAGGAGAATAGAAATGGATACAAAGAAAATACTGAGTATGGTCGATCATACGTTATTATTGCAGACAAGCACATGGGAGGAAATCCGCGCATTATGTGACGATGCCATCCATTATGGTACAGCATCGGTGTGTATTCCACCGTGTTTCGTGCAGCAGGCGAAGGAGTATGTCGGAAACCAGATGAAGATCTGTACGGTGATTGGCTTCCCAAACGGAAACCATACGACAGCTACGAAAGTGTTCGAGACGATGGATGCGGTCAACAACGGTGCGGATGAGATTGATATGGTGATCAATGTCGGGATGTTGAAGGCAAAGGATTACGATTATATATTAAATGAGATCCGTGAGATCAAGGATGCCTGCGGAGACAAGATTTTAAAGGTGATCATTGAGACTTGTCTGCTGACGGATGAGGAGAAGATCAAGATGTGTGAGATTGTGACGGAGTCCGGAGCGGATTTCATCAAGACATCGACCGGATTTTCTACCGGTGGTGCAACGTTTGATGATATTGCGCTTTTTGCGGAGCATGTAGGAGAGAATGTGAAGATTAAGGCAGCGGGAGGCATCTCTTCGATGGAGGACGCCGAAAAGTTTATTGCGCTTGGCGCGAGCCGGCTCGGTACAAGCCGCATTGTGAAGATTGTAAAAGGCAGTGAAGCATAACGCGCATGGACAGGTGCGAAAGAAGAATTGCAATGTGAAGTAGATGATATGTGCGTGTAGAAAAAGATGGGAAGGTGAGTAAGCATGCGTTTTAACCGTGTATTTGTAATCGTTTTGGATTCGCTTGGCATCGGTGCGATGGCGGATGCCGCAAAGTTTGATGATGCCGGAGCAGATACGCTCGGTCATATCTCGGATACCGTGGAACACTTAAATATTCCGAATCTGCAGAGAATGGGACTTGCGAATCTGAAGGCATTAAAGCAGGTGCCGCCTGTGGATCAGCCGACCGCATATTATATGGCGATGAACGAGGCGAGCAACGGCAAGGACACGATGACCGGACATTGGGAGATGATGGGCATCCGGACGGAGAAGCCTTTTATTACGTTCACAGATACGGGATTCCCGAAGGAGTTGATCGATGAACTCGAGAAGCGCTGTGGCAGAAAGATTATCGGCAATAAGGCTGCGAGTGGAACTGTGATCCTCGATGAACTCGGCGAGCAGGAAGTGAATGAGGGAAAGCTGATCGTTTACACGTCGGCAGATTCGGTGCTGCAGATCTGTGGCAACGAGGAGACGATGGGACTAGAGACGCTATACCATTATTGTGAGATTGCGCGTGAACTTACGATGCGTGATGAGTGGCGCGTGGGACGCGTGATTGCGCGCCCGTATGTTGGAAAGAAGCGTGGCGAATTTAAGCGTACGAGCAACCGGCACGATTACGCATTAAAGCCGACCGGACCGACGGTGCTCAATGCATTAAAAGGTGCGGGATATGATGTGATCTCCGTTGGCAAGATCAATGATATCTTTGTCGGAGAGGGGATTACAGAGAGTAATCATTCGGAGAGCAGTGTGCATGGTATGCAGCAGACGATCAATATTGCAAAACGTGATTTTAAGGGACTTTGTTTTACAAATCTTGTGGATTTTGATGCACTGTGGGGACATCGCAGAAATCCGGTCGGATATGGAGAAGAGATCGAGAAGTTTGATGAAAAATTAGGCGAACTTCTTCCGGTGCTCCGGGAAGACGATCTCCTGATTATTACGGCAGACCACGGAAACGATCCGACCTACAAGGGAACGGATCACACGAGGGAGCAGGTTCCATTCCTTGCGTATTCGCCGTCGGATCAGGGAAGCGGTGCACTTGATACCAGCGATACATTTGCAGTGATCGGTGCGACGATCGCAGATAACTTCGGTGTGAAGATGCCGGAGGGGACGATCGGGACATCGCTTCTTGATCAGATCAAATGAAGATTTTAAGCCACAGGGGGATGTGAAGAAGATTCATTCTGCGGAAGAAAATGTAAAAAGAACTTGTCCACTTTATCGGTTTATCGATTTGTCACATAAAAGTGTAGACATAAGAAAATATGAGATGCTATAATAAAAAACGTCAGAGAGCAGAGCAGACGAAAGTCTGTGATGCAAAGCTATGTGGCTTGTAAAATGGCAACAAGTTGCATGAAATTATATGCACTGTCTGCGAGTTATTGTGACGTTGGTTTTGTCTAGTTTCATATAGTCCCGTAACGCCCTAGTTACAAGGGTTTCACGGATTTTGAAAATTTGTAGCTGTTCATCAAAAATCGTCATTTTTCAGAAATTTGGGGTCAAAATTGGCGTCAGATAGCACACCAGAGAGAAAAATTAAATATTTTATAGACTACGGAACGTACACTTTTGGCGTTCCTTTTCTATTTCCAGTCGTTCAGAAATGGACGGCTTTTTTCATACCCAAAATCGAAAGGAGAAAGAGAAAATATGAATAAGCTAGTAA
>ENA-ORUA01000746-ORUA01000746.1-human-gut-metagenome-genome-assembly--contig:-NODE-746-length-33120-cov-25.714411_pt1 | contig 33120 bp, 21 predicted proteins | sample MGYA00242076_ERZ509201 | MGnify/ENA primary metagenome ERZ509201 (study PRJEB26280, sample SAMEA2338863) | human gut metagenome | biome: human gut; feature: human-associated habitat; material: faeces...
TTGTTGCTCAGGAACTTATAAATAAAGTTAAATTATAGTGTTGCGGAATTAAGGTAAAAGAAACAGATTCTTCAGGACTAGAATTTGCAAATGGGCGTTTTGTTCGTAATATTTTCGAATCAATGATTATGAACCATGCTCGTCGAATTGTTAAAGTTAAATCTCCGACATTGCAAGAGTTAAAAGAACTGTCTGAGAAAGACATTGCTCAACTCGTAGAGGGCGCATATATACATTGAATAAGGAGAGTAGCCATCACAAGCTAATTCCGCCTCTCCCTCTCTCAATTTTCCAATCATAAGCCCCATTAGCAACATCAGCAACCTCTTTGTAGATCTGCTGATGTTTTATTTTGTCAAATGGTTGTCGGCTTTCCGCATATCCGCATAGCCAAGAGCCAACCTCCAGATGCTGTTCTTGGATCTTGCCATAAGCCTGCATCACATTCTTGATGTCAGCGGCTTCATCGTTGCTAAAAATGGACTTGTATTTTTCTGTGCCATAATGGATAATCGCATCAATGGCATGTTTGAAAACATCGCTGGTAGCATAGAGCATATCAGCAATGATGTTCAATACTTGTCTGCTCGCTTTCAGCTTATTCTGCAATAGACTTATTGTTTTGTCCTTTTCCGTGTTGGCAAGTCTGACCGCCCTTTCGACACGCTGCTGTTCGTCCGCCTGTTGGCTCTTTAGCTGGGTGATTGCCTTGTTCCGTTCAATGACAAGCGAGCGGTTCTGAGCCAGTGCCTTGTCTCGCTCGGATTCGACATTCTGCTTCTCTGCGGCGAGTACCTTAGTCCGCTTCTCCACTTCCTTGTTGACGGCATCGGGAAAAGCCTTTCTAATACGCTCGTTCTCTGCTTTCAATTTGGCATTGTCCTGTTCGATGGCTGCATATTTGCCTTTCCCGAAAAAATTGGCGATACTAGACTTTATGCTGTCCATATTTTCCTTATCGGCTATTCGTGCCTGTTCCTCCTTTTCGGCAATTTCGCTGTCAAGCTCGGCACTGCGCCGTTGCTTTTCCGCGTTCCCGTATTGAAGCTTTTCATGTTCGAATCTGGCTTTATCCGTCTCACGGACAACAGCATCCCTGTCTGCTTCGGCTTTTTCCTTTTCCGCTTTTGCTTGTTCGGCTTCTTGCTTCTGCTTGGCAAGTATGAAGTCTGCCCGTTCAAGATGCTCCTTGCCAGTCTCCGCCTTTGAGGTGCCCCTCTGCATTTCAAGACACTCAGCCAAGAGGGTTTGCATCTCGCTCATGGCTTTCTCGTCCAGCTTGCAGGATTTCCCGGTCTCATGGTTCATCCAGTCCCATACGATATGGGCGTGAAGATTAGACTTCCATGTGGCGACATCTTTTGGAACTCCGTAATGCCCCTCGTCACGGTGGATGAAGATTTGCAGTGCTGTGATTCCCCAACGTTCCTTGCACTCCTCGCAGAAACGCAGCAACTGTTCCATCGTAGTGTCTTCCTTGATGACAACCACACCCTCTTTGAGTGGGGTGCTGCCACGCACGATGGTCACCTTGCCTGTCTTCTTGTTCACACGCTCACGGTCTTTGGTCTGCATAGCCCGACCAGTCTTTTCCTTGACCATTGCGGCTATCTCATTGTAGCGGTCGGTCAGCATGGTATCTCCGAAATCAGGTGATACCCATGTCTCGTTTCCAACCATGAGTTCTGTACGGATGTAGAATTTCTCTTTGCCGATATGGGCGAGGTATTCTGCTGTCCGCCTGTTGTGTGCCTCGCTGCTTCCTATGTTGCAGGGCTTTATGTTGATGGATGTCTTCTGTGCCATTGCTTGCTTGTTCTTTTGAGTTATACGATAGAGAAAGGGTTATTAGGGCAGAGCCTTAATCGGAGTTTCCAAAGAGAGGGTCACTCTTTGGTCGGATTGCATAGGGCTGACAGTCCTTGCCGGGTTCTCAGGGCAGCGTCCTGAGTGGGACGGGGCAACGCCCAGCCCCTCGGGAGAGCCCACAACTTCGGGAGCGTAGCGGAGAAGTTATAGTGGGCTATAAGGCGAAAAGCCTTTTGTTCATCCATGCCTCAAGTCCGCACCTGCAAATGCTACCAGCCGCGTAGTCGCCTTCAGACGGGAAAGGGTGCGTTCTCCATATTTCGCAGCCAACTCTTTTTTGGTACAATTGGTATTCGTGATAAGGAGTTTACCTTTCCGCTCGCAGTCGTCCACAAAATCCGGAAACACATTGAAATGATTACCATATTCCTGATATGGTTCTTCCCGCCCCACATCATCAATGATAAGTAGCTGTTTCTGCATTACCTCATTGTAATGGCGATTCACATCACGTGCCAAGCAGATAGAAAATATCTTATGGAAATAGTGTTGCATAATACATGGAAGCACTTGTAGGCAGATGGTAGTTTTCCCTCTGCCACAATTCCCCATGCAAAACAATCCCATTCCTTTGTTGTCGGTCAGCCAATCTGTCACTTCATCGTATTCAGGCAACCATTTATAGTTATCCCCCAAGAAGTACTCCAATCCTGCATCCAATACTTCCGAAGCATTGGGCAAATGGAAATGTAATCGTTGGGGCTGCAAGTATATCTTCCGTTCTGCAAAATTCCGTACAGATTCACCAAAGTTTATCATTTTGTTTGCATTTACCATCCTGATATGTCTTTAAATTTATCCGGGTTATTATCCGTCAGTTTTACTCCTACTTGTGTGGAAGAAAGCGATTTCTGCTTGTTTTCCCTCTTGTTTTCTCTTTTCATCAGCCAGTTCACGAAGTGCTTTTGTGCATCGGCTTCCAATTTCGGAGACGCACCGCTTGTTTGCAGATAGAGGAAGAAATCTTCAAGTTGTCTTTCTATATATACCGCATCCAATTCGACACCTCGCTTGCTCATATACTTCTTTACGCTGAGCATCCACTCTTTGTTATTACACAAATGATTTTGTAACAGATTCAAAGAAAGAGGCTCCTCTTTATCTATAATAGATATATTGTTTTCTGTTTTATATGTCTTTATAATAGTTCCATCCTGTGTCACGTTTGCTGTTCCATTCAGTGTTCCATCCGGTGTTCCATTTGGTGTCACATTCAACCGTCCCACTCGGTTATCAGCCTTCATCAACAAAGTGTATTCGGGCATGGAAGAGTTGTTCTTTCCCTCTTGATAAGCGATAAGTCCACGGTCTTGCAACCTCTTCCTTAATCGGCAAAGCGTTTGTCGGCTTATGCCGAGATTGTTGGTTATCCGTTGCGTACTGCATCCGAAAGGGTTGTGCCAATACAGACGATTACATTCTTCCAAGAAGAAAAAATACAGTTGTGCCTCTTTTGCCGAGAATAGCTGTATCTCATTTTCCCGCCAGAATTGCTTCATGTAATCAAAAGTATTCGCTCCCATACTATTTGCGATTGAGCAATGCCGCATCTACCTCCAGTTTACTGAAATAAAGGTGCTTGGCATTGAGGTGATAAGGCAACTGTTTACGTTGGCAACGTTTCCGCACAGCCCCTACAGACAAGCCGAGATATTCTGCCACTTGCTTCACATTCATCACGACATCCGTATGTCGTTCCATTCGTTGAACTACATCGTTCACCACTTTGATATAATTTTCGTGTTTCATGCTATAACTTTTTAAATGTATAAATCGCTCCAAGATTGCGGTACCTTCAATCGGGAAGCGACACAAAAATACAGGGGGAGCCAGCATAAAGACAAAATGCACAACACTTTTATCCAAAAACTTAACGCATATTATTATAAGGAAGAACATTCATACTCACTTTCATACTCCAAATGCTCAAAAGGGAATCTACATTGTGAATGGAATAATGACTAAATGCCCAAAAAGTGGACGATAAAGCGTCCCACTTTAAGAACGGGGAAATAACAGAAATACTAAAAATAGCCCCGTAAAAAGAACTGTAAATCGGAAAAATGCCTTACCTTTGCAAAGAAGACGGACGAAGAGAGTCCGCCCAGTGAGTTTATAATTTGTGTTACCGCATTGTGTTACTCACTCAAAAAGAACATAGCTATTGAACATCGGAAGATACTGATACTGAAAAGATAACGCTTGATATTGGATAAGCAAAAAGAGCTAAATTCAAATACCAGGCGGATCACTGAAAATAAAAGAAAAATCAAGCAAATCCCTGATAATCAGATATTATCAGGGATTTCTTTTTTCTGGCAGGTAGCAGAAAATAGCCGTTTCAAGGCTCAGTCTGAAAACTTGGGGGAATTAGGGCGTCTGTAAGAACAGACATTATTTGCTATTGATTGAAGATAGAAGTATTCAAGCAGCATAGAGCTACTAATGATTGTTCTCATGAAACTCCCATTGTTCCCACGAATTTACATCTTTTTGAAAGACATTTCAATATGAACTGCTTTGTGACAAAGTTCCGGTAGCCTTTAAATATTCCACATAATTCAAATACAGACGGAAATGAGCATCCACTTGTACACAATAAGCCTGTTGCCATAAAGTTTGAGCTTCAAGATAATCCGATAAAGTTTCTAAACCCACCTCATACTGCTTCTTACTCACCCTCATATTCTCTTCTGCCTGTTGCAAAGAACGGTCGGAAAGTTCACTTTCTAAGCGAGCCTCATCCAAATTGTTAGCAGCCAAAGTCAATTCCAACAGCATTTTCTCATTCATATCAGCCTGCTCCAAACGAGTCTGTTCCAACTTAGCTTTGGCGGCATGCACTTTGTTGATACGCTCTCCAAAGTGAAAAAGAGGAACGCTGACATTCAATAAGACTGAAAATCCTCCTTTATACAAAAATGTTTCATCATTTACTTCCAAACCATGAATATAATTATATGAGCCTTTAACACCAACCTTAGGCAACAGTTCGCTACGATTCAATTTCACTTGCTGTTTTGCCATAGCTACTTGTTTATTTAAAATGCCATATTCAGGACGAGCCGTAATATCCGATACCTGCATCATTATATTCTCTTTCACTTCAGGATAGTCTCCCGACACCTGTATATCTGCAATTAAAGGTTTACCAATAAAATGACACAAATTCATTGTTGCCAAGCGCAATGCGTTCTCTGCTTTGCGCATATTGAGTTCACTTTCATTCAATTTTACCTGCACTTTCAGCACGTCATTCTGAGGCTTTAACCCATGACGATATGCACTTTCCACATTCTTATGCAACTCAACCAGCACAGTATGATACCTATCGGCCACATTCTTCATTTCCCTAGCTTTAACTACTTGGGCATATGCCTTATCGGTATTCAAAATAACTGTGGTAGCCGTCAGGGTTTCATTCATTTGCGCCATCTCCTTGCCCAATACAGACATTTTATAAGCCGCCGTAATTTTTCCACCCATATAGAGAGGTTGTTCAACTTCCACTCCTCCCATATAAATAAGCCCGATTTTATACTTTAAATCAATTCCCGGGAAATAAGAGAAACCGCCATTGGGCAGAAATTGACCGGATGAATTAGGCATAAACACCGGCAGATTTCCTCCTTCTACACCATAATGTCCACTGGCACTGCTATAAATACCGGTCCCACTCGCTGTAAAATTCGGAAAGAAATTTCCTTTATAACTTTTAGCCATATATCGCGCGCTTTCTGTCTGCCGGACAGAAGCTGCCATTTCTTTATTATATTGAAGAGCCATCTCACGACATTGCTTCAAGCTCAACACCTCTTGAGAAAATAAAGCTGATGAGCAAAATAAAGTACCAATCAAAATAGATATCTTTTTCATTTGTCAGTCTGTTTTATATGAAAAAATAATGCATAAAGAACAGGTATAAACAGTAATGTTATGAGTGTACCAAACAGTAATCCTCCCATGATGGCGGCTGCCAATGAACCAAACATGGCATCTGTCAGCAAAGGAATCATACCTAAGATGGTAGTCAGAGAAGCCATCATCACAGGACGTAAACGACTTTGCGAACTATCGATTAATGCTGCTGTCGGTTCAACTCCCCGGTTTATCTGCAACGTTATTTCATCCATCAACACAATACCATTTTTAATCAACATACCTATCAATCCCAGCGTCCCCACTATCGCAACAAAATTGAAAGTCTTTCCAGTGAGCAGCATGACTGCCACCACTCCCACAAAGACAAGAGGAATACAACAGAAAATAATAATCGGTTTGCGATAATCTTTAAACAACATAATCAGGATAGCAATCATCAGGATAATAGCCAATGGAAAATTCTTGAATAAATATTTCATAGAATCCGTACTGGCTATTTTTTCTCCTTGCCAACACAATGTATAACCTTCGGGCAAAGGAATATTTTCTATCTGCGAAGCAACAGCCAAACGTGCTTGTTCCGTTTCAAGTCCCGGAGCCGGTGAGCACTGCACACGCTGGCTTCTCTGTCCGTTATAACGCGGAACCACCGGGTCTTCCCACCTTACGTCCACTCCTTTACTAATTTGTTTCAATGGAGTGCTGCCCATAATACCTTCCACTAGTTCTTCTTTTGACAGTGAACCCGATTTCAACTTTACCATCATTTCTTCATTCAGCAGACCATTGAGTGACGGTATAGAAGAAAACACCTGTGTATTACCTAAATCTTCTATCGGATTTCCTTCTTCATTCAAACATTTCAAATAGATTGTATTGGCATGAATTCCCTCATAAAATGAACCGATGGGAATTCCTCCGGTAGCTGTCAGTAAAGAGAGACTGACATCGTTGCGGCTCAACCCCAAAGCACGTGCGGCCGGCTGGTCATATTCTATTGTCAGCACCGGAACCTGCGGCTCCCAATCTGTCGTCACAAGGCGTACCTCAGGAGTATTTTCCATAATATGACGTGCACTGTCTGCCAAACGGTGCAACACCGCCGGGTCGGGTCCCATAAACTGTGCCTCAATAGGATACTTCTTGAACATCAGGTTATAACGCTTTAAATTGACATACGCATCAGGATATGCCTGCGACAGATAAGACTGAATCTCGTCCATATTATCCACCAATTCTTCCGGTGAAGTAAAGTCTATAATCAGTTCCCCATAAGAAAGAGAAGGATTAGCAATACTCCGCACCAAATTATAACGTCCGGGAGTTCCGCCAACAGAAGTCGTAACATGGGTTATTTCCTTCCTGCTCTTCAAATACGTCTCTATTTCCCGCAAATCATGGACAACTCGCGTCGAATTAGTCCCTTCAGGCAATTTATACTCCATATAAAGCTGATTGTAGACCATATCGGGGAAGAATCCTTGTTTCATATAACCATATCCCCAAAGAGAGAGCCCCAATAAACCAACCATGGCAAATACAAAGCTCCAGCGATGAGACAAGCCAAAGTAAAGAGCAGCTCTCAGATAAGCATAAACACGCCCTTTATACACACGGGCATTCGTTTCTCCCGTTGTCATTTCACTCTTCAGTCTCCTGTTTGCCATCAGAGGAACATGAATTAACGCCAATACCCAACTCAACAATAGCGATACCGCCAATACGATAAAGAGATCGCGCGTATAGACTCCTGCTGTATCCGGTGACATATAAATAGGCAGGAAAGCAATGATGGCAATCAGAGTGGCCCCCAATAACGGCATCGCCGTTTGTCTTCCGATGGCTGTCATCGCCTCCATACGAGGTTTACCTGCCTTCAGATCGACCAAGATACCATCGATAATTACAATGGCATTATCTACCAGCATCCCCATTGCCAGCACAAATGCCGCCAAGGACACACGCTGCATCGTGCCGCCGGCAAACAGCAAGAACAGAAATGAACCAAATACCGTTACCACCAGGCTGATTCCAATGATAACCCCACTCTTGAAGCCCATTGCCAACATCAGAATGAGTACAACTATAATCACAGACTCTATTAAGTTGATAACAAATGTACCCAACGAATCACCCACACGCTCCGGCTGATAAAACACTTTATGACACTCCACTCCTGCCGGTAAGCGGCTTCCTTTCAAATCGTCAAGCTTCTTTGCCACCGCACTGCCTACCTTGATGATATCCGTACCGCTGGAAGCAGCTACCAACAGTCCCAAAGCCTGCTCACCATCATAAAACAATTCATTACGTGTGGGATTCTCATAACTCTTTTCTATTCGCGCTATATCACGCAAACGTAACTGATCATCATCGTGTCCCTGAATAAGCATTTTTCCGATATCATCTACCGTCTTAAACTTATCGTTGACCGTTACACGAATACGATTATCTCCATTCTCATAATACCCCGTATAAGTCGTTTTGTTCTGCCCGTTCAATGTGGCAAGCACTTCGGCAGGCTTCACTCCCAAATTTGCCATCCGGTCTTGCAACAAAGAGATATTGATACATTCCGGTCTTGTGCCGTAGAGTTCTACCCTGTCCACCCCCTCAAGGTCACTAACTTCTCTCTTGATAAGTTCGGCATAATCAGACAACTCCCTATCCGTCAACCCATCTCCGGTCAAAGCATAAAACATGCCATATACATTGCCAAAGTCATCTTTCACCATTGGTGCGCTTGCCCCCGGAGGAAGCGAAGCACAGGCATCTCCCACTTTGCGACGCAACATATCCCAACATTGCTCCACATCCTCATCCTTCACCGTACTCAACAATTCTATCTGAATAATAGATAAGTCATTATAAGAATAACTCTCCACATTATCTATATTACCCATGGTATGGATATTTTTCTCCAACACATCCGTTACTTCCAACTCCACCTGATGCGCCGATGCTCCCGGATAAGTGGTAACCACCATCGCCAATTTCACTTTAATCTCCGGGTCTTCCAGCTTACTCATCTCATAGCAGGAATAAACACCTCCCAAAAGAAGGACAGCCACCAAGAAATAAACCAGATTACGGTTTTGAAATGCCCACTTACTAATATCCATTATAACAGCCCTCCTACATTAGTTGATGTAATAGGCGGCAACGGTTTCACCACCTCGCCATCCTCTATATGATGCACTCCCGATGACACGACAAGTTCTCCCGGCTGCAATGCATCCGAAGTTATCACACTGCGTCCATTGGTCAGCAGTCTGAGTACAGTCACTTCACAACTTCTCACCGTTCCTTTCGACGGGTCATAAACAAAGACTGCTGCCTTTCCATTCTTTTGCAAAACAGCCCCGCTTGACACTGACAGAGAATGCATATCACCTGCACTGCAAAAAACAGTAACCATAGTATTCATTCCCGGGGACGGAGAAGGCTTACCATCCTGCACTATTCTCAATCTCATAGAATATAACTGATTGGCATTTGCCTTGGGGGTGATACTGATACATTCCAACGGATAAAACTTGCCCGGATAAATATCAAATGTAGCATGATAACGGGTAAACTGTGTACGACGAATATATTCTGCTGCCGGCAGATTTATTTCCACTTCCGGTGCTCCTTGGCTGATCATCGAAATAACCGGCATCCCCGCCCCCACCGTTTCATGTTCATCAAACAAATGCTTTTGTACGAATCCGTCAAACGGAGCATAGAGATTAGTATATTCCAACTGATCCTTGTGGTGTTGATACTTGGCAGTTATCTGCTTCAGCCCATACACAGCCTTGTCATTGGCATTGGGAGTCGTTCCATTATCCTTATAAAGAGCCATCACACGTTCTGCCTCAGCCTTAACCTGCTGATATTCGGCCTCGGTAGCTTCCAGCTGAATCCGATAATCGGTAGGATCAAGTTGTGCCAACAACTGACCTTTCCTTACCCGGGCTCCGTCTTCCACACAAATTTTGCCTATCGTTCCGCTTACTCTGAAAGACAAATTAACGTCCTGAGCAGCTTTTACCTTCCCCGGAAACTGCAAAGGAGTTTGCCCTTCGACAGAAAAAACTGTGTCTATTTTTACTGTCTGCATTCTTCTAGTCTCTTTGCTATTATGACTGCAAGAAGCCGACATTACCATAAACGCACCTAAAATAATACAACAAAATAATTTCATAGATTTAAGTTTTAGTGTTTTCCTGCAAATGTACTCTACTTAAATGAAGTAACAAAGGTCTATATACCAAATTAACTGTTCTATTTATCAATTTCTTCTATAAATTAATACAGAACAGAAAGAAAGTTTTTCCGATTTACCTGTTCTATTTTACGCTTTTAAATATAAATAATACCGATAACTTGGTCATCTTTAGAATAATAAATACCTTTGCGACCCTAATTTTAAAAGCAATGAAAATCGATATAACTAGACATACTCATCTAACCATTCTTTTTATACTGTTCCTTTCCATTTGCAGAACTACCCTTGCACAAGAAGCAAACAGCGATTCTATCGTAATCAGCTACCTGCAAGAATCAGGCATCCCCATCACCCAAAACAATCGCCTGAAACTGTTAAAAAGCGGACATACCAAATTTATCGACCTCTTTGAAGAAATAAGAAAAGCCAAGCATCACATTCATTTGGAATACTTTAACTTCCGTAATGACTCAATTGCTAATGCCCTGTTCGATTTATTAGGCGAAAAGGTAAAAGAAGGAGTGGAGGTACGAGCCATGTTCGATGCATTTGGCAACCTCTCAAACAACAAGCCTCTGAAAAAAGAGCATCTGAAAGCCATACGCAAAAAAGGAATTGAAATAGTGAAGTTTGATCCTTTTAAATTTCCGTATATTAACCATGCCCTGCATCGTGACCATCGCAAAATAGTGGTAATAGACGGCAAAGTGGGCTATACCGGAGGAATGAATATAGCCAATTATTACATTAAAGGTCTGCCTGAAATAGGTGATTGGAGAGATATGCATGTCCGCATCGAAGGTGATGCCGTAAACAATCTTCAGGATATCTTCCTTACAATGTGGAATAAAAGCACCAAACAGCATATCGGAGGAGCAATGTACTACCCTTTGCTCAATGATTCCATTGATACCGGTGGCAAGACGGTAGCAATAGTCGACCGAGTACCGCGGAAAAGCCCCAAAATAATGCGCCGTATGTATGTTAAGTCATTAGACGCCGCACAACATAAAGTGCAGATTGTAAATCCCTATTTCACACCTACCCACAGTATAAAGAAAGCTATCAGACGAGCATTGAAACGTGGAGTAGAGGTGGAAATAATGATTCCCGGCAAATCAGACATCCCCTTTACCCCTGATGCAGCTTTTTACACTTCAAACAAACTCAGAAAAAAAGGAGCTGAAATCTATATCTATAACGGAGGGTTCCACCATTCTAAAATCATGATGGTAGATAGTTTGTTTTGTACCGTGGGCAGCACAAATTTAAATAGCCGGAGTTTGCGTTACGATTACGAAGTAAATGCCTTTATCTTTGACAAAGAAACAACCCACGAATTGAGCAGCATGTTTGAAGATGACAAGAAAGACAGCACATTGCTCACCAAGGAAGAATACAAAAAGCGTTCCGCATGGAAACGCTTTGTTGGCTGGTTCGCCAATATGTTTACACCCTTCCTTTAAATAAACAGTTTTTTACTTTGGCAAAAAACACGGTTTTACATCAATGAAAGTTTTTTCCTGCCTTATGGTTTTCACCTTATTATAAGGCAGAGAAAAAATAAATCCTCTTTTCACCTCCTTAAACTACAATATTTTTCTTATTTTTGCCCCAATATGTAATTTTGCCGTAGAAGGCACAAGAGACGAGATATAAGAATGAGAGTAGTTGACTTAATAAAAAGCACCGATAAAACGGCGTTTTCTTTTGAGATATTGCCCCCTCTGAAAGGAACGGGCATTGAGAAGCTTTATAAGACGGTGGATACATTGCGTGAATTTGACCCTAAGTACATCAATATCACCACCCATCGCAGCGAATATGTATACAAAGACCTTGGAAATGGTCTTTACCAACGCGCACGTATGCGCCGCCGTCCCGGAACGGTTGCCGTAGCTGCCGCACTGCAAAACAAATACAATATAACAACTGTGCCACATATCCTATGTAGCGGATTTACCCGCGAGGATACGGAATATGTATTGCTGGACTTACAGTTCTTGGGCATTACCGACTTGTTGGTATTACGCGGTGACAAAGCCAAACATGAATCCGCATTTGTCCCCGAAGGAAACGGATACAGCCATGCATTGGAACTGGAAGGACAAATTAATGATTTCAATAAGGGACTATTCGTCGATGGTTCTCCCATCAAGGTGACAGGAACACCGTTCAGCTATGGAGTGGCCTGCTACCCTGAGAAACACGAAGAATCACCCAATATGGAACAAGATATTTATTGGCTAAAGAAAAAAGTGGAAGCCGGTGCGGAATATGCCGTGACACAAATGTTCTATGACAACCGTAAGTACTTTGAGTTTGTGGAAAGGGTACATAAAGAAGGTATCAATGTACCTATCATACCGGGGATCAAACCTTTCGGCAAATTATCTCAATTGAGCATGATACCGAAAACATTCAAGATTGATCTTCCACAAGAATTGGCCTCAGAAGCCATGAAATGCAAAACCGATGAAGAAGCACGCGCCCTCGGAGTGGAATGGTGCATCCACCAATGCCGCGAATTGATAGCATACGGCGTGCCAAGTATCCACTTCTATACGGTGAGTGCCGTAGAAAGCGTAAAAGAAGTAGCAAAAGTAATATATTAAATATAGGCTGATGTTTTTTAAAGATGTAATAGGACAAGAAGAAGCAAAGCAACGGCTTATTGCCGAAGTGAAAGAGGGAAGAATCCCCCATGCCCAACTGATTTGCGGTCCCGAAGGTACTGGAAAGTTACCTTTGGCGATAGCATATGCCCGTTACATTTGTTGTGAAAACCGTGGAGAGCATGATGCTTGCGGCGTATGCCCCAGTTGCACCAAGTTCAACAAACTGGCACATCCCGATTTTCATTTCGTTTTCCCTGTCATCAAGAAAAAAGCCGGAAAGGATACAGTATGCGATGATTTCATATCGGAGTGGCGGCAATTTGTAATGAATAATCCTTATTTCAACCTTAACCATTGGTTAAAAGAGATGGGAGCAGAGAATCAGCAAGCGCAGATATTTGTCAAAGAAAGCGATGAAATTATGCGCAAACTCAGTTTGAAATCCAGTCAGGGAGGTTATAAAGTAATGATTATCTGGCTGCCCGAAAAAATGAACGTAGAATGCAGTAATAAGCTACTTAAACTATTAGAAGAACCGCCGGTACAAACCGTTTTCCTTCTTGTTTCGGAAGAACCGGATGCACTCTTGCAAACAATTCAAAGCCGTACCCAACGATTCAACATTCATGGAATTGATGAAGCAGAAATAGCCCAAGTGCTGCAAAGCAAATACGGATTGCAAGCGCAAGATGCCAATGATATTGCCCACCGCTCTGAAGGTAATTTTTTGAAAGCACTGGAAACCATTCATCTGAGTGAAGAGAACAAACTGTTTTTCGAACTATTTGTCAGTTTGATGCGTCTGTCCTACCAGCGCAAGATACGCGATATGAAACGATGGAGCGAAGGAGTGGCAAGCATGGGACGCGAACGACAAAAAAACTTCCTTACTTATTGCCAGCGTATGATACGTGAAAATTTCATATTCAATTTTCACCGACGAGATCTGGTATATATGAGCAATGAAGAACAAAACTTTTCTACTCGTTTCGCTCCGTTTGTCAACGAACGAAACGTAATGGGAATAATGAATGAACTAAGTGAAGCACAGCAACATATAGAACAGAACGTAAATGCCAAGATGGTATTTTTTGATTTCTCGCTTAAAATGATTGTGCTGCTGGTGCAGAAATAACATATATATAACAACACTATGAATAATGAGTTTAAATTAAAGAACGGAAGCGGCTGTTTGTATTGCAAAGGCTGCGGACGACAGGATAAACAGCTGAATACTTACGACTGGCTGGCTGATATTCCCGGAAATGCCGAGGAACAGGAGATGGTTGAAGTTCAGTTCAAGAATACGCGCAAAGGATATTTCAAGAACAGCAACAAATTGAAGCTGGACAAAGGCGATATTGTTGCCGTGGAAGCAAGTCCCGGACATGATATCGGAGTAGTGACACTGACCGGACGACTCGTTCCACTGCAAATGCGCAAAGCAAACCTGAAACCGGATGTCGAAATTAAACGAATCTACCGCAAAGTAAAACCGGTAGATATGGAAAAGTATGAAGAAGCAAAAGCCAAAGAACATGATACGATGATTCGTTCACGCCAAATTGCGCTGAACCTGAATCTGAACATGAAGATTGGTGATGTGGAATATCAGGGGGACGGCAACAAAGCCATCTTCTACTATATTGCCGATGAACGCGTTGACTTCCGTCAGCTAATTAAAGTATTGGCAGAGACTTTCCGCGTGCGTATCGAGATGAAGCAGATCGGTGCACGGCAGGAGGCCGGACGCATCGGGGGAATCGGTCCCTGCGGTCGCGAACTGTGTTGTGCCACATGGATGACCAACTTTGTTTCTGTTTCTACCAGTGCGGCTCGCTATCAGGACATCTCACTCAACCCGCAGAAACTGGCAGGACAATGCGCCAAACTGAAATGCTGCCTCAACTATGAAGTGGACGCATACGTGGAAGCACAAAAACGACTCCCGAGTAAAGAAATCACATTGGAAACCGTCGACGGCACTTTCTACTTCTTCAAGGCTGATATACTAAAAGGTTCCATTACCTACTCCACCGACAAAAATTTCATGGCAAACATTGTGACAATCCCTGCACGACGAGCCTTTGAAATCATCAATATGAACAGACGTGGCGAAAAACCGGAAAACTTGCTGGAAACCATCAAGAAAAACGAACCACAACAACCGGTTGATTTAGTGGAACAGGAAAGTCTAACCCGTTTTGACAAACGCAAAGGCAATAACAACAATCGTAAAAAGAAAAGAAAAGGAGAAACCAACGGCAATAACGAAGGTACTACCAACGGTAACAAGCCTCAACAGCTCAAAGATAACCAGCCGAAGGGCGAAGGACGTCCACCCAAAGGAGAAAACAGAGCTCCCAAAGGAGAAAACAGAGCTTCGAAAGGAGAAGGCCGCCCACCCAAAGGGGAAGGAAGACCTCCACGCGAAAATAAAGAAAGCAGAGCAGAGGGAAAACGCAACCGTGAAGACGGCCGCGAGCGCAACCGTAACCGGCGTCCAGGCAATGGCGAGAACACCGCTTCTGCCAACAATAAAAATGGAAATAATAACGGTAACAATGCCCAAACAACTCAGAACAACAATTCCAAGCCACAAGCTCCTGTGGCTGATAAAGAATAAAATAGCTTGCCTGCCGATAATATATTTACTATTGACAGCATGTCACAGTAATACGGTTTATCACTCTTATCAATCCATCCCTACAACGGGATGGAGTAAGAGTGATACTCTTGTTTATACCCTTCCGGCTTCAATACCTGCGGGAACGTATGAAATGACTATCGGCATCAGGCATCAGGAAAGCTATCCGTATCGTGATTTATGGATGAATATCAGCACAAATGTAAAAGACACATCCACCTATACCACAGACACACTGCAATTATTCCTTGCCGATAAAACAGGAAACTGGAACGGAAATGGTCCCGGCGGACTATATCAATTTACCAAGCTCTATACACCCTCTTTTACAATCGCCCAAGACAGTGCTTCCAGAAATATCCGCATCGTTCATATCATGACAGACAATCCACTGAAAGGAATCAGTGATGTCGGCATCCGTTTGGAAAAACCTTAATGACTTCCTCGTGCCGAATCAATGCGCAAAAATACAAAAAGCAGGATGGTAAAACCCCATAAAGAAGAGCCTCCATAACTGAAGAAAGGCAATGGAATACCGATTACCGGCGTTAATCCGAGTACCATTCCTATATTGATAAAGAGATGAAACAGGAAGATGCTCAGCACCGAGTAACCATATACACGTCCAAAGCGTGTGTGTTGTCTTTCGGCAATAACTATCAACCTTAAAATCAGAGTCATAAACAGCAGTAACACAATAGCAGAACCCAGGAAACCTTCCTCCTCACCCACCGTACAGAAAATAAAATCCGTATCCTGTTCGGGAACATATTTCAACTTCGTCTGCGTCCCATTCAGGAACCCCTTTCCCAACAGTCCTCCCGAACCGATTGCAATCTTGCTTTGATTCACATTATACCCAGCCCCTGCCAAGTCCTCCTCCATTCCCAGTACCACTTTTATACGTACTTGTTGATGAGGTTCAAGCACATTTTCAAATACATAGTCGGCAGAAAAAAGGAAACCCACAGAGCCAATAGCAAACAGAGCAATATAAAAATAATCACGCATACGCTCGCGCATGGAAAGGAATATGAGATAAAAAACCAATGCCACACACAGTCCGTACTGAAACCACGTAATATCGAAAGGAATCACATAATAAGAAAAGAGCAACGCCAGTAAGGTCCCTCCAGAACCGAAACCGAGAATATACCACACCACCGGCTTCTTCTTACAATAAGAATTAACCAACAAGGCAGACAGTATCGTTATCAACAGCAAGACCGAAAATTCCCCGACCGATGTACAGTCATCTGCCATCATCTCCTGACTAAAACGAATGCCAACCACAAAATAAACCACAGCACAAATCCCGGCAAACAGAATGGAGCCGGGCATTCCTTCCCTGTACAGCATGAAGAAAAAAGCCAGATAGACCAATGCAGAACCTGTTTCACGCTGTAATATAATAAGCAACATGGGCAGTAATATCATCCCCGTTACCGGAAGAGAATACTTCAGCTTACTCATGGTGAATCCATAAACATTCATAAATTTAGCCAAAGCCAAAGCCGTAGCAAACTTGGCAAACTCAGCCGGCTGCAAACTGACAGGTCCAAACTTAATCCATGAATAAGAACCTTTCGTATCCTCGGCCAAAAAAGGAGTGACAAGCAATAGCAACATCATTGCCCCATAAAAAATATAGGCAAACATATCATAAAGCTTATCTTCGAGCATCAACAAAATAAATCCCAACCCCAATGAACAGGAAATCCACACCAACTGCTTACCGGCACGTGTATCGAAACTGAAGAAATCTATTTCACCATAGTCATAACTGGCCCCGCATACACTGAACCAGCCGAAGATAACCAATGCTAAATAGATGCAAATAGTTATCCAGTCTATCGACTTCAACATATTATCGCTCGTGTATGCCATAATCTATCCTCCTGTTTTGTATATCATTAGCTTTCACCTCACTGTCAGGAGACAATCCTCCTTTCAAATACTGTTCCATCATCAGTGCTCCGATAGGCACCCCATATACCGCACCAAATCCTCCATTCTCCACATAAACTGCAATAGCTATCTTCGGATTATTCATCGGAGCAAACCCCATAAAAGCAGAATGGTCTTTACCTCTATTCTGTGCCGTACCGGTTTTACCACAAACTTCTATACCGGGAATATTGGCTCCCCGGCATGTACCACCCAATACAGCTGCACGCATCCCCTGCACCACCGTTTCATAATGCCGGCTACTCACCTTCGTATAATGTTTCGTACTATACAAAGTATCCAACGGCTCATCTTCCACTTCTTTTACCACATGGGGAGTAACATAGTAACCACGATTGGCTATTGTCGCTCCCAAATTGGCAATCTGTAACGGAGTCAATGTCACCTCTCCCTGTCCGATGGCAATACTGATAATAGTCAAACCATTCCAAGAGCCCCGATAATTCTTGTCATAATACTCTGCATTCGGAATCATTCCCCGCTTCTCTCCCGGAAGATCTACACCCAACGGATATCCAAACCCCATCGAAACCATATAGTCACGCCAGGTAGACATCGCATTCTGTACCGAACCGTATTTTTTCTTGGCTCCTATCATGTGATACAGTCCCCAGCAAAAATAAGCATTACATGAAGTAGCAATAGCCGGAACCAATGCCAGAGGAGAGCCATGGGCATGACAACCTACACGAAGGCCTGCGTGTACAAATCCATGATAACAGGAATAAGGCGTCTCGGGCACAATAATACCTTCCTCAAGAAAAGTAAGGGCTTGTGATGTCTTAAAGGTAGACCCCGGCGGAAACTGTCCCATAATAGCACGGTTCAACAAAGGTTTCCAACTATCGCGTGCCAAATCCAAGTGATTCTTTCCCCGTTGGCGTCCCACCATCAGCCTAGGGTCGAAAGTAGGTGAAGATACCATACATAATATCTCTCCTGTTTCGGGTTCGATAGCAACAATACTTCCTATTTTCCCTTCCAAGAGTCGTTCTCCAAGCATTTGAAGCTCAACATCAATCCCCAATTTCAAATTCTTGCCCGGTACAGGAGTCTTGTCATATTTTCCGTCCATATAGCGTCCCTGAATACGCCCGCGAGCATCACGGAGCAATATTTCCACTCCTTTTTCTCCACGCAATTGTTTCTCATAAGAGCGCTCCACCCCCTGTTTACCGATAAAATCTCCACGCACATAATAATCATCCGCCTCTATATCCCGTTTGGAAACTTCGGCAATATCACCTAAAACATGAGCAGCTGAATTATAATTATACTGTCGGATGGTACGTCTCTGGATATAAAATCCGGGGAATTTAAACAGTTTCTCCTGAAACACTCCACATTCTTCGGCAGAAAGCTGGGTCATAAAGACCTGATGAGTATAAGGAGAATAACCCGGATTAGAGCGGCGATCTTTCATTTCACGAATACGCCTTTTAAAGTATTCCGGAGTAATATTCAACGTCCGGCACAAATCAAGTGTATCAAGATTTACCACCTCTTTCATCACCATAGTGACATCGTATGCCGGTTGGTTGTAAACCAATAATTTCCCATTACGGTCATACATCACACCACGACTGGGATATTGTGTCTTATTCAGAAAAGCGTTGCTGTCTGCATTCTTTTTATAGTCTTCGCTCATAATCTGCAAGGTAAAAAGACGTATCAGGTAAATCAGTACAATAACAACAACCGATCCACCAATCACATATTTCCGCTTCTCCAGATTATAATCTCTTTCCACTTATTTCTTCCTCCTTATTGCCTCGGCACATAATATACAAACAATTGTAATGGAGGCATCTGTCAATATTTTCAATAATAATACAGGCAGATTAAAAAACGAGAAAGTATCTATCACCATCAAAATGCTACAAAACAGGAATGTACACAACAGAATATACCGAAAGTAAGGAGAAATCCCCATACTCTTGATGCCCGGCTCAAAGTCTTCGGCACTGTCGCGTAACGTCACCAGCCTGAGGATAGGCTCACGCATAAAAGCCAATAACGTAGCGGCGGCGGCATTCATTCCGGGAGTATTACTGAAAATATCAACTGTCAATCCGAGTAAAAACGACCACACCATCAATGTGTTACGACTTACACCCGAATTATACTTCAGAATAAAATAAATAAAAAAGAAAGGAGTGGCATATCCATTCATATGCATACGATTTAATACCAGCACTTGCAACAGTACCAGCCCGATAAACCACTCTATTCTTTGCAGATAAGTAATCATCAGTCTACTCTACTTATTCGTTTTAACCTGTTTTTCTAATTCCAGCTGTTCCTCTTGCCCTTTCTCCGCAATAACGCGAACATCATTCAGACGAGCAAAATCTGTAAAGAGCTTGACTCTAAGCAAGTAAGACAGACCATCATGACTGTCGGCTATATCGTCTACTGTCCCTATCGGAATTCCTGAAGGAAATACGGCACTGTGTCCGCTTGTCACAATGGTATCTCCCAAAGAGAATAATGAATGACGAGGCATATCTTTTACGTAAGCATATTCAGACGAACCACCGTCCCATTTCAAGAAACCGAAATAATCACTCTTCTTTATTTTACAGCTGATACTGCTTTTAGAATTCAAAACGGGAATAACGATGGAATGATGAGAAGAAGTAAGATAAACAATACCTACCACACCACTTCCGTTCACTACCCCCATTTCACTGCGCACACCGTCTGCCGTACCTTTATTTATAGTAATATAATTATCGGCATGAGTAATGCTATTATTGATAACACTCGCCTTGAAGATGTCATACCCCTGCAAGGCTTCCTGTTTCATCTGCTCGATACCACTGCTGTCTCCCGTCGCTTCCGTCAAGGCTTCACGAAGGCGTTCCACTTGCAGTTCCAGTTCTACATTCTTTTGTACCAATTCATCATTGATGGTTTTCAAGTGAAAATATCCGGTGACATTATTGGCTGCGTCATACACCGCACCGGCAACCCGGTTGGCTGAGGTAAAGAATGCACTTCCCTGATAACTGTTGAAACGGAATAATAAAGCAAAACTGATTACCTCCAGTAAAACAAAGAGGAACCAGTAATTATACTTTAAAAAGAAATTCAGCAGATTTCTCATCTTTATTTCTTCATTAATATCTTATCGCATCAAGAATGAGAAACGGTCTACATTCTTCAGTGCAATACCTGTACCTTTGGCTACACTCAGCAAAGGATCTTCGGCTATATGGAACGGAATATTAATCTTATCGGTAAGACGCTTGTCCAAACCGCGTAACAAAGCACCGCCACCTGCCAGATAAATACCATTCAACACAATATCGGCATACAACTCGGGAGGAGTCTGCTCCAATGCGCTCAAGATAGCAGTTTCAATCTTGGCAATACTCTTTTCCAAACAATGTGCCACTTCCTGATAATTGACAGGTACTTCCATAGGGAGAGCAGTAATACGATTAGGACCACGAACAATATAATCTTCGGGAGCATCATCGCCTAAATCAGTCAATGCCGCACCTACATGGATTTTAATACGTTCTGCCATACGTTCACTCACCTTTACATTATGCTGACGACTCATATACTCCTGAATATCAGCCGTTAAATCGTCACCGGCAATACGAATCGAGTTATTCGACACGATACCGCCCAATGAAATAACGGCAATCTCGGTAGAACCACCACCTATATCGACAATCATATTTCCTTCGGGTGCTTCCACATCAATACCGATACCGATAGCAGCAGCCATAGGTTCAAAAATCAAATATACATCACGTCCGCCGGCATGTTCTGCACTATCGCGAACGGCACGGAGTTCAACTTCCGTACTGCCTGAAGGCACACCGATAACCATACGTAATGAAGGAGAGAAGAAACGATTACCCATATTCACCTTCTTAATCAGCCCGCGCATCATCTGTTCGCAAGCATTAAAATCGGCAATCACACCGTCACGCAAAGGACGCACAGTACGAATATTCGGGTTCTCTTTCTCATACATCATTTTAGCCCGCTCGCCTACGGCAATCATCTTGTCAGTGCGACGGTCGAGTGCAACGACCGAAGGTTCGTCCACTACAATCTTTCCGTTATTCAATATGATGGTATTGGCAGTGCCAAGGTCCATCGCAATCTCTTGTGTAAAGGAGAATAATCCCATAATTTTTATTTAATTGACAGGTATAATGAGAAGATGTGTCAAAGCCGGAATCGGTTATCTTCCTTTGACACACCCTCTCAAACTATTATATTAGTGTTTAAAATGACGGATACCGGTAGTAACCATGGCTACTCCATGCTCATTGCAATACTGGAACGTCAATTCATCTTTTACAGAGCCTCCCGGCTGGATAACAGCTTTCACACCTTCCTTATCAGCGATTTCCACACAGTCGGGGAAGGGGAAGAAAGCATCACTTGCCATCACTGCGCCATGCAGGTCAAATTCAAACGATTTGGCTTTCTCGATTGCCTGCTTCAGGGCATCCACACGTGAAGTCTGACCCACACCGCTTGCCAGCAATTGTTTGTTTTTAGCCAAAACGATAGCATTGCTCTTACTGTTCTTTACAATCTTGTTGGCAAACAACATATCTTCCACTTCGGCAGCCGTCGGAGCTTTCTCGCTTACTTGTTTCAAATCGGCAGCAGTTTCCACATCCAAGTCTCTCTCCTGAACCAACACCCCATTCAATAAAGAGCGGAACTGCTTCTTGGGCAACTTGGCTTCTTTACGCACCAAAATAATGCGGTTCTTCTTCTGCCCCAGAATTTCCAATGCATCCACATCATAATCAGGAGCTATGATAACCTCAAAGAAGAGTTTATTGATTTCTTCTGCTGTTTCCTTGTCGATAACCGCATTAGTAACCAATACACCACCGAAAGCAGAAACAGGATCACCTGCCAAGGCATCTTTCCATGCTTCAAGAACAGTAGGACGTGAAGCCAGGCCACAGGCATTATTATGTTTCAGAATAGCAAAAGTAATTTCATCAAATTCATCAATCAAATCAACGGCAGCATTGATATCCAACAAGTTGTTATAAGAAATTTCTTTTCCGTGGATTTGGTCAAACATCGCGTCCAAATTACCATAGAAATAACCTTTCTGATGCGGGTTTTCTCCATAACGAAGCTGCTTTTGATCTTCCATTGCACAACGGAAAGCAGAGCCTTCCCCACCGTCAAAGTAATTAAAGATAGCCGAATCATAATGAGATGAAACAGCAAATGCTTCTTTGGCAAACCAACGGCGCTCTTCTCTTGAAGTAGTGGCACCATGTTCCAGCAACATATCGCGGAACGGTTTGTATTGTGCCTGACTGGCAATAATAACCACATCATTGAAATTCTTTGCAGCAGCACGTATCAATGAGATACCGCCTATATCTATTTTTTCGATAATAGCCTGTTCTTCCGCACCGCTGGCTACAGTTGCCTCAAACGGATACAAATCTACGATGACCAAGTCTATTTCAGGAATTTCGTATTTCTCAATCTGTTGCATATCCTGTTCCAGACCGCGACGGCACAAAATACCTCCGAAAACCTTCGGATGCAGTGTCTTTACACGTCCGCCCAGAATAGAGGGGTAAGTAGTCAGGTCTTCTACCGCTTTGCACGGGAAACCCAATGATTCAATAAACTGTCGTGTTCCGCCTGTTGAGAGGAACTCTACTCCTTCTTCGTGTAGTTTGGTAATAATCTCATCCAAACCTTCCTTGTGATAAACCGATACCAATGCGGTTTTTATTCTCTTAGCCTCTGACATTTTTTATAGATTAAGTATTTGGGCTACAAAGGTATGAATTTTCAGTTTATATCTTCCACACAAAAAGGTGAAATATTATTTATCGGTTCATATTTGTCCTAAAACCCGGATTGTAACACAAATGTAACATATATGACATTTCATCATAACATAGCTCTTCTACCTTTGCACCCATTAAAAATAGAGTGAACAAAATTTATGGAAACAATGTTTTTGGGAATCGTCGTATTCCTCTTTCTGCTAGCCATATTCGATTTGGTAGTAGGCGTCAGTAACGACGCAGTAAACTTCATGAACTCCGCTATCGGTGCCAAAGCAGCATCATTCAAAACCATTATCGCCATCGCCGCCCTTGGTATCTTTATTGGCGCCACACTGAGCAATGGTATGATGGACATCGCACGTCACGGTATCTTCCGCCCTGAACAATTTTACTTTCAGGAGCTGATGTGTATCTTTCTGGCTGTTATGGTAACGGATGTCGTCTTACTGGACATTTTCAACTCTTTAGGAATGCCTACCTCAACTACTGTATCTATGGTGTTTGAACTGCTGGGAGGTACTTTTGTATTAGCCCTCATCAAGATAGCAGGAGACGAAACCGGCATGTTGGGCTTTGCCGACCTGCTGAATACAGAAAAAGCCTTGTCCGTCATTTTGGGTATTTTCCTCTCGGTAGCCGTAGCCTTCTTCTTCGGTACATTGGTACAATACCTCTCACGCCTTCTCTTTACCTTTAATTATACCAAGAAACTGAAATACACCATTGGTTTGTTTGGCGGTGTTGCCGTAACAGCCATTATCTATTTCATGCTGATAAAAGGACTGAAAGACTCTTCCTTTATGACCCCTGACAACAAGCATTGGATTCAAGAGAACACTCTGATGTTGGTAAGTTGCAGTTTTGTATTCTTCACCATTCTGATGCAAGTACTGCACTGGTGCAAAATCAATGTATTTAAAGTGGTCGTTATGTTGGGTACTTTTGCTTTAGCCATGGCTTTTGCCGGCAATGACCTGGTGAACTTTATCGGTGTGCCCTTAGCCGGTTTCTCCGCATATACCGACTTCATGGCGAATGGCAATGGTAATCCGATGGGTTATCTGATGGATTCACTGAATGGTCCCGCCACTACCCCATTCTTATTCTTATTTTTAGCAGGAGTCATTATGGTATATGCCCTGATAACCTCGAAGAAAGCGCAAAATGTTGTAAAAACGTCGGTAGACCTTTCACGCCAGGATGAAGGCGATGAAATGTTCGGTTCATCAGCCGTGGCACGTAGTATTGTCCGTTCCACCATGACCGCTTCAGAAAACATAGCCAAGGTATTGCCCGACAACTTGAAACGTTGGGCCGACAGCCGCTTCTGCAAAGATGTTATGATCATGGAAAACGGTGCTGCATTCGACCTGATACGCGCCTCTGTCAATCTGGTATTGGCAGGTCTGCTCATTGCTTTGGGTACTTCTCTGAAACTTCCTCTTTCTACCACTTATGTTACCTTTATGGTTGCCATGGGTAGCTCGTTAGCCGACCGTGCATGGAGCCGCGACAGTGCTGTCTATCGCATCACCGGCGTTCTTTCCGTCATCGGTGGTTGGTTCATTACTGCCGGAGCTGCCTTCACTATTTGTTTTGTGGTAACACTCATTATGTATTACGGCGGCACATTTGCTATGCTGGCTTTGATTGCACTCGCCATATTCCTATTGGTGCGTAGCAATATCAACTACAGCAAGAAACAGAAAGATAAGGGTAAAGACGATATATTCGCACGCCTCATTACCAGCAAAGACAAAGAAGAACGTTGGACATTGCTCCGCCAGCACGTTAATAATACATTGGTAGCCGAAATGACATTTACCAACGAAACTTATCGTCAAATAACCGACGGATTCATCAACGAGAATTTGAAAGCCCTGCGTAAAGCCGTAAGCAATACTGACAGCCAGAAGGAAATGCTGAAAAAAATACGCCGCAAAGAGATTCTGGGTCTGCGCCGCATAGACAACTTTACCGCCATCGAAAAGAACACCTGGTTCCATTTGGGTAGTAATAGCTGCGAACAAATGCTCTACTGTCTGAAACGTATCTGTGACCCTTGCAAAGAGCACGTAGACAATAAATTCACTCCGTTATCAGAACGCGCCACCAATGAATTTATCCCTGTCCGCGACGAAATGACCGCACTGATGGCTCGCGCTACAGAAGTGCTTGCCAATAAGGATTACACTCAAACCGATGCTTTGCTGCGTGAAGGAGCTTTGTTGAAAAATAAGATTTCCACCCTGCGAAAACAGCAAATGGACCGCATACAGGAACGTGACGTGAACGTAAAAGCCTCCATGGTATACCTTAACGTGCTACAAGAATCACAGGAATTGGTATCCTGCTGGCGTCATTTACTGCGCGCAGACCGTATGTTCCAAACTGATTTGAAGAAATAACACACCTATTCTTATAATAAATAATAAAATTGTGATAGCTTCTTTTCCTTATTTAAGGAGAAGAAGCTATCTTTGTCTCATTATAATCCGTGATTATTCATAATTATTACAATAACAATCTATGGAAAACCTCAATCAAATTATCAAGCAATTCCCCGAGGTGGGCGAAGTAAAAGAAGTAAAAGCACTGACTTCAGGGCTGATCAACCAAACTTATTTAGTAAAAACTGTCGATCCCCAAGAAGCTGATTACGTATTACAACGTATCAACCATCAGATATTTACCGACATCGACATGTTACAGCACAACATCGAAGTGGTGACAGGTCATATCCGCAAAAAGCTGGAAGCACAGAACGAAACAGACATCGACCGCAAAGTGCTCCGTTTCCTTCCGGCTACCGATGGAAAGACCTTTTATTATGATGGCGAAGGCTATTGGCGCGTATCAGTATTCATTCCCCGTTCACAGACTTTGGAAGCTGTCACTCCCGACTCTTCTTATTTGGCAGGTTTGAAATTCGGCGAATTCCAAGCTATGTTGGCCGATGTGCCCGAACAGCTGGGTGAAATTATTCCTGATTTCCACAACATGGAATTCCGCATGAAACAGTTGCGCGAAGCCGTTGCCACCAATGCAGCCGGCAGACTGAGCGAAGTGCAGGACATCGTTGATGCCATTGAAAAAGATGCCGACGAAATGTGCAGTGCCGAAAGACTGTTCCGCGAAGGCAAACTTCCGAAACGTATCTGCCACTGCGATACTAAAGTCAGCAACATGTTGTTTGATGAAGACGGTAAAGTGCTTTGCGTTATCGACCTCGACACTGTCATGCCCAGCTTCATCTTCTCCGATTTCGGTGACTTCCTTCGTTCGGCAGCCAATACAGGCAAAGAAGACGAAAAGGATTTGAACAATGTCCGTTTTAATATGGAGATTTTCAAGGCATTCGCCAAAGGATACATTGAATCAGCCCGTTCATTCCTGACTCCGGTTGAAATTGAGATGTTGCCATACGCTGCCACCTTGTTCCCATATATGCAGGCTGTACGTTTCTTGGCCGACTATATCAACGGTGATACGTATTACCAGACCAAATACGAAGGTCACAATTTGGTACGCACAAAAGCCCAATATAAATTATATCTGGAAGCAAAAGCTGCCGTGCCCGAAATGAAGGCTTACATTGCAGGTCTGCTGTAATAGATATTTTTTCATTGCAGGGGCTCAAGAACTGAGTCCCTGCAATGTATAATCTTCACTAACGTTTGGGAATATCCACAGATTTCTCACTCTTGCCTTTCAGATGTTCTGAGAAGTAATCCACCAGTCTCCAATAGAAATATTCATTCATGTCACCGAATCCGTGGCGCTGCTGCGGTAAAATCAGCATATCAAAGCGTTTGCCGGCACGGATCAATGCATCAACCACGCGCAGTGTATTACCCGGATGTACATTGTTATCAATATCACCGTGAATCAGCAGCAAATTGCCTTTCAGCTGTTTAGCAATCTGAGGATTGGTCGCTATCTTGTAAACAAAGGTAGTATCTCCCTTTTCGCTTACCACTTCCTTTACTCCGTGATGCGTTTCGCTCCACCAACGGTTATAAATATTATTATCATGGTTTCCGGCACATGAAACGGCAACCTTAAAGAAGTCAGGATATTGACACATGGCAGCCGTACTCATAAATCCGCCTCCTGAATGTCCGTGAATACCCACTTTATCTATATCTATATAATTATAACGCATTGCCAACTGCTCGATAGCATATTTGTGGTCGGCCAAGGGATAATCGCGCATATTGCCATATCCATAGTTATGATACCACTTGGAACGGCTTGGATGTCCGCCACGTTGTCCTACCGAAATGACGATGAAACCGGCTTGTGCCAATCGGTCTGTACGCGGAGTCATACGAGTAAACGGATAAACCGTACCTTCAACCTGCGGCCCCGGATAAACATAGTCTACAATAGGATATACCTTTGTAGAATCGAAATTAAACGGTTTATACATCACACCATAAAGGTCGGTCACTCCATCGGCAGCTTTCACCTTAAAAGGTTCGGGAAACTTGTAACCGGCAGCAAAAAGCTGCGAGAAATCACTTTCCTGAATCGTCATCACTTTATTACCGTTCGTATCCAGCAAGTCGGCACAAGGCACTGTATTGACACGTGAAAAGTTATCCACCACAAAACGAGCCTCATCATCCACTTCCACGCGGTGGAAATAATCTCCCTTTGAAAGTTGCTTCAGTCCGCTACCATCCAAATTCACCCGATACAAGTGCTCATAATACGGGTTCTCGTTCGGGTTCATACCATTGGCAGTGAAATAAATGACACGCGCTTTATTGTCTACTTTCAATATTTCTTCCACATGCCAAGGTCCCTTTGTGATACGGTTTTTCAGATTACCTTTATCATCATATAAATAAAGATGCGCCCAACCGTCGCGTTCACTCCACTGTATCAGTTCTTTTCCATTGCTCAAAAGATGCAAAGGACGCGTTTCCTGATAAGTATTCATACGCTCTTTAATAACAGGAACAATAGAATCCTGCCCCACAGTGTAAGAACAAATATCTATCCGATGCAAGTCACGGCTTTTACGTGAAAGATAGAAACGGTTATTGTCACCCAGCCAGATTGAAGGCTGATCTTCCATATCACGCTGTTTCTGCAACCACGGACTGTAAGAGAGTCCCAAAGTCTGATCTTTATAAGCGTCCACCTTTATTTCTTTCCGGCTGTTGTCACTCATATCAAACAAATACAAATGTTCTATCGGAGCTTCTTTTTCACCGGGCATCTGATATTTATAAGTTTCCAGGGTAGGACGCGGTTGTGCCATAGAGTTAATCACCCACAACTCTTTTACGGCCCGGTCATCGGAAACGGTCATTGCAAAATGACGGGAGTCGGGCGACCACACCCCATACACCCTGCGACGCTTGCCATTACACAGCGTATCAGTGTTGAGCGTACTGTAAGGAATACCGTAGCCAAAATCTTCCACACCGTCTTTGGTCAGCTGAATTTCGACAATAGTACTGTCCTTTTCATTCTTCTTTGCCTTCTCATAATCTTCACGGCTCATACGATAAAGATTCAGGTCTTTGGCATAAACCACCGTCTTTCCGTCAGGAGAGATTGACCCCCATCTGATTTTCTTGGGTTCTTTTTCTTTATCTTTCAGATGAGTGAGCTTACGGGTGGGATAATCGTAGGAAAAATAAAAGACTTCTTTCTCGGTCTTGCCTTTTTTATCTTTTTTCTCCTTATCCTCCTTCTTGGGCTTGGCATCCTGAGAAGATACCACCTCAAAAGTAAAAGTACGACCGTCTTCCTGAGCTTTCAAGTTCCTGATGGGAAGATGACGCGCTTCAAAAGGGTCTTTTACAATTTCGGTCAGCTGCGAGGCCATTTCATCACGGTCGAAAAGCTGCTTCTTACTGCGTGCCGAAGGGTCTACCACATACCAAAAGGTACCTTCACTTGTTTTATACTGAAACCAGAAGTTATTCCCTTTCTGAAACCAATGAGGGTCTACCACAGTAGAGAACAACATGGTGTTCAGTTTCTCCTGAGTAAATTTTTCCGCCTGTAAGTACTCCGGCAACCTTTCTTGTGCCTGTACTACGGGTGTAGTTGTACATAATCCACCTACCAACAAGGTGAACAATAGCATTTTCTTCATAATATTCATTTGTTATCGTGTTAGTTTCTTCTTTATTATATCTTGTGGAAGTATGCTGCTTAAAACGTAACTCTTATCATCCTTTATAAGCCCGACAGGTATCAAACCGGTCTGTTTTTTCAAGTTCTTGAAAAGACTACTGTAAAAATCAGAGATATATGTTCTTTCATGTAACAGATACTCAATAAAATAACGGTTCAAAAGTACATAAAAACAGCATACCCAACAAATATCAGAACATAAAAACAGTATTTTAAAAAGGGAAAATTACGAAAAGATGCAGCTGTTTCCAAAATAGAAACAACCTCTCATCCCGATGGGTCTTTGGCACAATGTTTCCCAAACAACAAGGCTTTACGCTTCGCGGCTTGGTTTACCAATAGCGATGAAACCATTGACGGCAAGAGTAGATCAAAAGCATACTTGAGATTTCAAGGATTTCTCCCTTTCTCCTTTCATTAGTCGTTGAAACGCCCTATTGATGGGGGTCCGGTAGTGAATGAACATTGTGTCACCACCCTTTCATCCTCCTTTCATTCGTAAAACTTCTTCCGGCAGGATAAAGGCTGAAGGCAGCTTGTGAAGGGACTTGGGAAGCACGGCTGAAAGGAGGATGAAGGGATGTCCTGTCATTCTTAACATTCTGATTATCCGCACATTTCGGCTAAAATGAAAGGATGAACGGAGAAGAAGGAATAACCGACTTGGTGAGGGGATGCATTCTACCCTTACAGGAAAAACATGCCGAGCTTTTTAAAAAAGAAGGTGGTGTTTTCAAAAAAGACCTTGAGGATTTTTAAAAACATCAAGGTCTTTTTGCAACATACAGTGCAAGCTGCCTATTTGTAAAATGTGTACGTACGCATCGGGCCACACATACGTATGCGTAAGCCTACACGTACGTATGTATCGGGCTACACGTACGTACGCATGAACCTGCATGTATATATGTCATTGTGACACCACCAAGGGAAAATTGTATATCGCATCAATCAAATTCAATAAAAAATCGGGAAGTGAATAGAATCCGTTACCGAAGATATTCACTTCCCGATTGAATGGGATGTAATTCTCAACTGAGAATGAGAAGGGAGTGTGTCAAAACTAAGCCGAGCTATCCAATTGTCAGATGTAGGGGCAGGGGTTGCCTGCCCGAAGACACAAAGCAAACAGTTTTCGGGCGAGCCCTTAGAAGGAGTAGAAACAATAATTCGGCTACTTTACCCTTCACATCCAACAAACTGTATGAGCAATTGTTAGTCAGTTCCACTGTGGCAGGAGTAAAATGAATTCCCGGCTGCTACCATTCAAAAAAAAGAGCACCCCGAAGGATGCTCTTCCATATTAAAGATAAATACTAAAGACGTATTATTTCTTTTCCACCTTAATGCTTGAAGTATATACAATACCTGTAGCATCTTCAAATGTTGCAGTCAAGGTAGTTTCGTAAGTAGGAGAAGACGGATCGCTATTTGTGAACTCTAATCCACCAGTACCCTCTGCTACTGTTACTGTAGGAATACCTGTACTCCATGTTACTTTGATTTGCTTACCCGAAGCAGCTGGTGCACTGCTACTACCGAATACATATCCTTGTAATTTGTTAGCATCAGCACTTGGATAAGAATTTGCAACATTAGTTGAATTTACAGCTAAGTCTGCGCTTAAGAAGTTAATAGCCAAACCTTGTTTTTTATTGCCAGGTATGGTCAATCCGGCTATTTTACCATCAGTATCTATACCAACCGTACCGGTAACAACTGCATTATCTTTATAGAATACAATCTTACCACCATCAAAGATAGTCTGAAGTTTTACTGTAAACTTAGATGATTCAACAGTAAATGCTTTCTTAATAGCTTTTAATGTGGTCTCATCACTACCTGAACTGGTATATGCAGTCATTGCGTCCAAAATACTATAAGAAGCAGTTGCTTTCAATTCACTGTTAGCAAGAGCCTTGTCTTTGTAAACTACATCCTTATTCAAAGTTACCTGCTGAGTGCTGGCATTTACTTCACCAACAGCTTCATTGCTAATCTTATCAAAAGCATAAGCAATCTTATTGTAATTAGCATCTACTCCCGATTTAGCAGTGTATGCATTTGACATACTGATTAATGCATCATTGGTAGAAGGATAAATTCTAGCTCCATATACACCTTCTGTCCAAGCATCTGTTGCAGCAAACAAATCATCGAATGCAGGAACTGTCACATTTACAGGCATAGCAATCTTAGCGATTTCATTACCAACAGTAGTACCGTCCTTAATTACCAAATTCAATGTGTATTTACCCGGCTTAGCATCCTCAGCTACATTATTAGTACCGGCATTAGTAGCTACAGCTATTTCAATAAAGCGAAGTGATTCAAGACCATCTTGGTTAGCATCCCATGCAGCACCTTTCTTACCCTGAGCATTAGCTTTGTAATAAGTTGATGTAAACACATTATCATCACTAGCAACAATAAATCCTTCCTGGGTTGCAGCTTCAACTACAGAAAGCTGGTCTGCATTCTGTACAGCTTCAATTGTTGCTGCATCCAATTTACTCAATGCATCACCTAAGTCAATCAGGATAGCAGGCAATACTTTAGTGAAATCTGCGTTCGGCATAACCTTATACTCGGTAGCAGAAATTTCTGTCGGAGTATCGATAGAAGCACCTGCCAACTTCAAAGTGATAGTATTAGAAGTCGTAGTTTCTACACCACCGATATTCACCATGTGTACAGTTGCAACAAGAGTTTCACCACTTGCAGCTTGCGGAACAGTAACAGTCATACCATCTGCTTTAACACCTAATTTTTCAGCTTTTGCCTTATATGTTCCTTCAAAAGTGATATAAGAGTCATACAACTTAGCATCAGCATACTTCAATGTTGTCGTTCCTACAGGAAGTTCAATAGCATCAGTAGCGCCTTTAACTTCTGTACCTTCTGCATCTATATAAGACAGCTTATCAACAGCAAAAGTAATCGCTGCAACAGGAGATGATTCAGGTGCTTTTGTTTTAATGGCAATATCATAAGCAGTATAAGGAATACCATTTACACACAAAGCATACAAAATTTCCTTATCAGCAGTACCTTTAAATACCTTATTAATATTATCAGCAGTAACCTCATCAGTCATTTCCACCGTCAAATTCCAATTACCGTTTTCAGAAGCTGCACGATCGCCAACAATAACGCTATTAAATGTATTAGGAGTAGCAATAACCTTAACAGGAGCTACATTACCCTTGCTGTCTACCAAAGTAAGTTTTTGAGCAGACAAATCGTAATTCTTAGGAGAAACAACCAAATCAGCAACACCAATCTGACCAACTAAGAATTGATCCTTTTCAATGGCACCTTTAGGACCTTTCCAATCTAATTTAGCAGCTTTCGCTGAAGAGATTGCCTCAGCATCATCAGCAGCATCTGTAGCAACAGTATTACCGATTGTCAATCCGGCAGGCAAAGAAATAGCAGTCAACGCATTAGCAGTCAACGGTAATACGATAGATTGCATCTTACCGCTTTCATCCGGCATATGCAGAGTCACTACACCGTCTTTTACTACTGCATAAGCATCACCGGCAGCTTTGTATTCAGACTTCACAAAGTCTTTTGCTGCTTTGTCATAGAAATACCAATATCCGTCTTTTACATACGGAGTCATATCCACAGCTTCTTCACCTTCACCCGTAGTAGCAAACCAACCTGTAGCTTTGCCATCAATACTGATTTCACCGGTCTTGTCGTCAATCACAACCTTGCTACCGGGAGCAGCACTGGCAACGGTCAGGTTGTAAGAAGTACCATCGCTTACCGATACTTTGAAACCACCGTCTACAGATTCAATCTTGGTAACATAAGCGCCACCGGCATTTACTTTACTTTCAAGATCTGAAAGTTTTGATTTCAGATCGGTCAGTTCCTTGTTGATTGCATCGATGTCATCGTCGTAATCCTTACAAGACACAAATGTTCCTGTTGACGAAACCA
>ENA-ORUA01000809-ORUA01000809.1-human-gut-metagenome-genome-assembly--contig:-NODE-809-length-31652-cov-6.490173_pt1 | contig 31652 bp, 21 predicted proteins | sample MGYA00242076_ERZ509201 | MGnify/ENA primary metagenome ERZ509201 (study PRJEB26280, sample SAMEA2338863) | human gut metagenome | biome: human gut; feature: human-associated habitat; material: faeces...
ATTGGGTGGTGGAACGCGCTTGCGTCAGCATCGACAAAGCTTCCGGCATCGTGAATGACTTCAACGACTACGCGGCCGAGATGGGCAGCGAACGTTACCCGTTGGACCTCTTCCTGAAGATCATTACGGTCAGCCTGGAAACGATGAAAATCGTAAAGACACTGCCCAAGCTAGAGATCCATCCGTTGGATAAATAAAGGAAGGTCTGAGCAAGTGCCAATTTTTATGACTGCAACCGGAAAATCCGGACCAAACACATAAATTCGGTTGTTTACAGTCTAAAAATTGGCAGTTTATGCTGTTTTTAGTGGAAATTTCCACAATATAGGCACAATTAGGCCGTCAATCTCTTCAGGTAACAATCGAAAGTGAAGAGATTGCAGAGCGCCAGCATCGTATTGATGCGATGCGCATTCTTCGCAATGCCGCGATACCGGGTCTTGCGGTACGACATCTGAAGCTTCACACGCGCAAAGACATGCTCAACCTTGCAGCGGACGCTGGACTTGAAGTGCTCGATTTTGCGGATAAGATCTTCAGCCGAGCGTCCTTTCAAAACTCCAGGCCGCAGGTTGATCCGGTACGAGCGCTTTTCTGCTTCCTTATCGGTCTGGAATTCTTCGCGTTTTCCCATCCCGACATAGCCGGCATCGCCGTACACCTGCTCTGTCTCTGACGGTATCAGTTCCCGGGCACGGCTGATGTCATGCTCGTTGGCAGGTCCGTAGACGGCATTCGTGACGATGCCGATGATGTCGTCGGTGGCGACGTGCATCTTCATGCCGAAATGCCACGTATTTCCCTTTTTGCCGCTCGACATCTCCGGATCCCGCTTGTGATCGCGATTCTTTGTTGAGCTCGGAGCCTCAATGAAGCTGGCATCAACAATGCGTCCTTTGGAGAGCACCAGTCCGGCAGCGGTGATGCCGGCGTTGACTCGTTCAAGGACCTGCTTGCCGAGGTTGTGCTTCTCGAGCAGATGACGGAACTGGAGAATCGTGGATTCGTCCGGCGTACGGTCCGCCAGCGCCAATCCCACGAATTTTCGAGCAGTAGAGTTCTCGTGAAGAAAGTCCTCCATCTGGGGATCGCTCATGTTGTAGGCGATCTGAAGCAGATGAATCCGGAGCATCAGCTCAAGAGGGAAAGGCTGCCGGCCGCGGCGGCCTGACTCGTAGTAGAAGGGCTGAATCAGTGCCAGAAGGTCTGACCAGGGGACAAGCTTTTCCAACCGTTCGGTGAGGCGTTCCGTACGGGTTTTGCGGGTTTTCCGGCGAAGACTCGGTGAATGTCAAGTGAGCTTTCGCCGATTTTGTTCTTAAAAAGTAGGTTGTAGCCTGAGCTCAGTGAGGGCTTTGCCCTCTCCGCCTTCGGCGGATTCACCCAGAGTTTTTTGGCCCGTAGAAAAACCTTTGATGCAGCTGTGCAGCACCGTTCGCGCGGAGAGGTCGGCAGGCCGGTAGAATGAGCCTCCTCAGGCAGGAGGAGGCCGAGCCTGAGGCCCGCGGAAAACCGCCGAACGCCTTGTTGCAGCAGCAGCGGGGCGTTTGTTCAAGCTGCCTTGGCATGCTTTTCCTCCAACTGTCCATTTTCGGGGTTAAGCCACACCTCTTTGATCGGCGTACAGTTCAGCACTCTCCCGGTGATCCAGCGCTCCGGATGGCGTCTGCGAGCCTCCAGCATCGTCTCCCTGCGTCGGCGCAGCACCTCCGCGTCCTCGCCGCGATAGCGCTGCCCCGGCGACCATGCGGATGCCGCGGTGTCTGTGGTGCTCGTTGTAGTGGTCTACAAAGCCCTGCACCCATTGCTCAGCTTCCTCAGCATTGTCGAAGCCGTCACGGGGGTACAGGTAATCGCCGCTGTACTTAAGCGTACGGAAGAAGGACTCCGAATACGGATTGTCGTTGCTGACTCGCGGACGACTGTGCGAGAAGGTAATTCCGTTCTTCTCAAGCAAAGCCAAAGTGGGAGCGGCCTTCATGCTCGCACCATTGTCTGAGTGCACGACAAGCTGTCCGGGCTTGATTCCGTATCGCCTGAAGGCATCCCCGAGAAAGCGCACGGCGAAGTCGGCATTATCAGCCTCGAAGACCCTGGCGCTCACAACCATGCGGCTGTAGACGTCGACAATGACATACGCGTAGTAGAACCTGCCCGTGTACTTGCTCGAGCGCAGATAGGTGATGTCCCAGGTCCACACCTCGTTTGGCTTCTCTGCGCTGTATGCAGTCGGCTTGCTGCGCCGGCGGGCTTCCCGGGTAGGCGCACGGCGTGCGTTCAATCCCTGTGCCCTGAAGAGACGGTAAAGCGTTGAGAGAGAGCACCAGTACTCCTTGTTTTCATCGAGCAGCTTGTAGAAGGCCTGCGTCAGACTAAGATCCCGCACATCGGCTTTGCAGAAGCGATCTACGATCTGCTCACGCAGGTCCTCAGGGATTTGCCGCGGGCTCGTAAAGTTGCTGCGGTCGAGCCGGCCATCACCATCCGGTGCATGCCGCCAGTTCTGCAGCGTCCGTGGGGTAATGCCGACTGCCTCGCAGGATTGCCTCTGCGACAAGCCTTTCGATTGACCGAATTCGACCAGCGAAACGATTTCCCGGCGATCATGGGCACTGATCAGCTTTCCTTTGCCCCCCAGATCGCCTCGGCTTTTTTTGACAACATCAGCATCGTCGCAGCGTCCGCTAATGCTTTGTCTTTTCTGGCGATTTCTCGGTCCTTCCTGGCATTTTCCTTCTTGAGTTCAGACATGGCCGACATCTGAGCATCATGGAGCTTCTTGTCAACCACATCCGGATGATTGTTAAACCATTCGGTCCAGGCATCGACTGTGGAGGCGAGATAGCCATGCTTGCGGCAGAACTGGCCGAAGTCAGTCTCGCTCATGAAAGCTTTGGCATTCACAGCAGTATGGGCTTGAAGGTAGGTCACTCCTTTAGGGAGCTTGAGGCTGGCCATGAGCTTGGGATTTCCTTTGTTGGGCAGCGTGCCGCAACCTGCTTGCTCTCTGGCAATCCTGAGCCAGTACGAGATCGTTGATTTGCCGATCGAGTACTGCTCCACGGCTTCAGAGATGCTGAGCTCCTTGCTCAGCAGGCGCGCTACGACGTTGTCTTTGAACTCCTGCGAATATCGCATGTTTTGCCACTCCATGAAAGGTTGAAGGGGTGGCGAAAGTTAGTATGACATCTAATGTGGATACGTTCGGTGTGATCAACAACTACGAAGGCGCAACGCTTGCCTACGCGAGCGTCGATGCCGACGGCATCGTGCGCAATCTGGGCACCTTGAACGTCACGGGCACCTATGCCATCGGCGACGAAGGCGAGACGACCTTTGCGGGTGACACTAAAGTCGGCACGCTGTCGATTGGTCGAACTGCAAAGACGATGCTCATGGCGCGTGACGGTCAGGAAGCCGTTCTGCACAATACGGGCAAGACCTACGCCGACGAGCTCGATCTCGTCTCCGGTCAGGTCATGGTGGAAAAGGATTCGATCCTTGCGGGCAAGTCTCTGAAGAACGGTGCCGTGGGTTCCGACATCATCGTGTCTGCCGGCGGCACCTTCGGGTTCTCGCACGACAAGTCGAGCCTTGAGAATGCGTTGAAGAACTACACGGGCTCGAAGGCCGACAAGGCGATCCTTGCGCTTTCGACCGATCTTCACTTCGGTCAGGGCGGCTCGCTCACCGTAGGATCTGTTAATGACGCCAAGGGCACTGCGAACCTCGGTTCGGATGCTCTTCTGCTTCTCGGCACGACGCAGCTCCACGGTGAAGCCCTGCTCAACGGCGAAAGCGCTCAGCATCTGCACGCAGAAGACGGCGCCGTCATCGCCATGACGGACGATCTTCTTTGGGGCAACCACTATCTCATGAAGGGGTTCGACGCCGCTTCGACGGACGAAATCCTCAAGGTAGGCGTGCTCGACAAGGACGGCAAGAAGCTTGAAACCCGAAAGAACGACAAGGGCATCTTTGTGACCGTCGGCTCCGACAACATCCTCGACAAGGACAAGTCCTACAGACTCGTCAACCAGATGAACTGGCTTCTGGACGGGAACCAGGATCTTTCTTCCGTGCATGGGGATGTGGCCTTCCTCACCAACGCATTGGTTGACAAGAACGGTGCCCTTGCGACGAATCGCATGGAAGCTCTTGCTGCAGATTCGAGTGCCTTGGCCGAAACGCAGCGCATGGGTGCTCAAGTACAGACGACGATGCTCGATCATGCTTCCTCGGCACGAAAAGGTTATGGAACCTTCTGGGTTGACGGGATCTACTCGAAGACCGATAGCGGTGACTTCACGCGCTTCACGCGCTTCACGCGCTCGACGGGCGCCTACGGCTACGAAGCCGACACGACGGGTTTTGCGTTCGGTGCCGATCTGCCCATGGGCGACGACACTTGGCGTCTGGGCGCGGCTTTCTCGGCGCAGCGTGGAGACCTTGACGGCAGCTACGGCCTTTCGTCCGACATCGAGGGCTACGGCTTCTCGGTCTATGGCGGCAAGACCTTCTCCACTTGTCTCAATGTCTCGGGAGCGCTCACGTACATGACGGCCAATCATGAAGTCGATGCGTACAACCTCGGAAAGGTGAAGGCCGACATCGATGCCGACATGTGGGTGCTCGGTGCCCGCATGAGCATGCCGTTCGGACAGAACCGCGTTTGGATGACGCCGTACCTTGGTGTGGATGTCATGAAGCTCACGCAGGACGGCTTCACGTCCTCGTGGTCGGGAATGGACGCCTTCCGCTACTCGGATGTTGATGCCACGATCGTGCGCACGCCCGTTGGCGTCAGGGCGGGTACCTTCATGCCGCTTGAACTCTTCGGACGCTCAGGCACGGTCAACTGGGATGCGGACATCTCCTTCATTCCGCAGTTCGGCGACAAGGATGCGGACTTCAAGGTTTCCGGCATTTCAAACGGTCATTCCGACGGCATGAGCGCCGAGTTCGTGAACGACTGGCTGAGCCAGGCCAAGTTCGGCATGAACTATCAGGGTGCAGCAGGTGCCTTTGGTCTCTACTACGCCGTAGAGAAGGGTGACGTCCGTGACTGGTCGAGCAGCGTGAACGCCAAGGCCAGCTTGTTCTTTTAAATCAGAAACCGTCGGATGCCGAACGGCACGTCCGAATGCTCAGCACTGATTGAGCATAGTGGTGTGGGAGGGAGTGCCTGTGAGGGCACTCTCTACCCGATTGGTCGAAGGAAAACGCGTTAGGCAATATCTACTGTCCAATAGATTAATGGATTTCCGAAGGGAACCTCGTAATCCTTCAGGGAAAACCCAGATGGCGAGATAAAAGAGTCTGCCTAACAGACAGGCGTTTGTAACGGATTGTTGTACAAAAAAGACTTTCTCGGATTTCGTCGCCCGATTCCGAGAAATACGCAAGCGCTTTTACAAAAGTTACAAAAAACTGTTGTAAGCCGTGACGTGGTGGAAACCAGAAACGGCTTAGGGAGTTTGATTTAAATCAAAGCGAGGGGGGGGGGGGGCGGATAGTCTGTCAAGTGCACTTTCTCGTCGATTCGGGAGAGGCAGGACCCAACCAACCATTATTTGGAGTAAATCATGAATCGCGTTTTCAAGACCAAGTGGAGCGTGGCTCATCAGGAGTACGTCGTCACAGACGAAAAGCATACGACCAAGACCAAGTCGACGAAGAGCGCCGTGGCGTTGGCTGTGGCAGCCATGATTTCGGCCGCCGGTACCGCTTCGGCTTCCTTTGTTGACACAAGCTTTGTCGCAGACAATCCCTTCGTGTTCCAGCAGGCCAAGAAGTCGTTTGAAACGGCTGAATACCAGAAGAACTGGGGCCTCTCTGCCATGAAGGCTTCTTCGGCTTATGCGCTTGGCTATCATGGCCAGGGCGTCAAGGTCGGCATGATGGACTCCGGCTTCCTGACGACGCATCAGGAACTTTCCGGTGATCGTTGGCACACCGTCAAGGCTGAAGGCAACTACTCTCAGAGTGGCGAACGTTATCCCCAGTACGCATACGGCTCCAAACCCAAGGATCCTGTCAAATATAACAAGGGCGATAAATTCTCGGTTGATGGCGCCTACAACCCAGACTTCAACGACAACCACGGCACGGGTTGCGCCGGTGTCTATGCTGGTAACCGCGATGGTGTCGGCATGCACGGCGTAGCTTGGGGTTCCGAGTTTTATTCGGCTAACACCGGCGGCACGGACGACACCAACTACGGTCCCTTCCCTGATTACAACTTCTTCAAGGCCGGCTACGACGCTCTGGTCGCCTCTGGCGTCAAGATCATTAACAACAGCTTCGGCACCAATCTGAAGCAGGTTGACGAAAACGGCAACATCCTCGACTACTACCACAGCGGCCCCGAACTCACGACCGTCAACGACATCGAATACGAATACTTCCTCTTCAAGAAGCAGTACAACAATAACGACGCCGATCCTGAACTCAAGGGCAAGAGCTTCGTTGATGCGGCTTGGGATGCCGTGAAGGACAAGGACGTCATTCAGGTCTTCACGAACGGTAACAACGACCGTGCCAACCCGTACCATCGTGCGCTCTATCCGTATTTCAACCCTGAAGCTGAAGCCCAGTGGATCGCCATTGCCGGCCTGCGTCAGATGGACAAGAACACGGATCCTGACAACTACAAGCTCGAAGCCAACTTCAATGAGGCCGGTTACGCCAAGTACTGGACGCTCTCCGGCCCGGGCCAGAACGGCTATACGGCCAACAAGGCCGGCAACAACGTCTATGGCAGCTACAGCGGCACGTCCATGGCTGCTCCGTTCATCTCCGGCGCCTTTGGTGTTCTGGCCTCCCGTTATCAGGACATGAGCGCCGTTCAGGTTCGTGAAGTTCTGCTGACGACTGCCAACCACAAGAATGCCGACGGTAGCGACATGATCGGTTGGGCCAATGCTGACGGCAAGACGCCTGCCGAAGGTGAGGTCTCCGATCGCATGGGTTGGGGCGTGCCTGATCTTGAAAAGGGCATGTATGGTCTTGGCCAGTTCCTTGGTCACTTCGATTACAACCTAAAGAAGGGTCATACTGACGTTTGGTCGAACAACATCACCCAGGTTGCTCTCGAACAGCGTGAGCGTGAAGATATCGCCTGGCTGAAGTCTGCACTGAAGAATGCCGATCAGTTCAAGTTTGATGGCTCCGAAAGGATTGACCTCTCTAAACTTAAGTTCAATATTTCTAACGATCCTGCCGACTATAAACTCACAAATACCAGCACTGGCGAAGCCAATAAGGATGGCAAGGAACATAACTATGACCTCGCTGGTATCAAGGACAAGAACATCTCGCTTGAAGATGCAAAGAAGTGGCGTCTTGAGTACTACACGAAGCGTGCCGAAGCCATCATTAATAAGATCAATGGTGGCCTCTACGACGGTTCTCTCACGAAGAGCGGCGAAGGTACGCTCGTCCTGACGGGCGACAACGATTACGACGGCAAGACGACTGTTGCCGGCGGCACGCTTCTCGCCTTCTCTGAGTCCATCGGTACCGACCATACGGTTACTGTTGGCGACAAGGGCACGTTCGGTGTGCTGTCCGCCTACAACGATACGTTCACGCAGAAGGGTCTGTTGAACAGCCAGAACAAGGACGAAGACAAGCTGAACATCGTCATCAAGGACGGCGGTACGCTTTACATCGACGGCGCTTCTGACGTCAAGGTTCAGGGCGTTACGTTTGAAGGCGCCAAGAACGTCAAATTCGGTCTTGCCGGCGCTGATCATAACAAGCTGATTCAGGTTTACAACGGCGAAGGTTCTTCCGTTGCCGGTTCCTTCGCGTCTGACTCCGCTCTCGCACTTGAACAGTCCGATCTTAAGAAGGGCGAAGACTTCGTCGACTCCCTCTTCTTTACGGTCGACAGCGCCACGCTTTCTACCGACAAGAAGAAGATCGAAGTTTCGATGAAGCGTGATGAAGGCGTCACGTTCCAGTCCTTCGCCAACGGCGCCAACCAGAACAGCATCGCCAGTGCCATCGCTGCTTCCGGCAACACCCTGATGGGTGAGCTTCTCGCTGCGTCCGACAAGAGCCAGCTCGAGTATGTCTACTCCACGCTCGACGATGACTTCTATGTCACCGCCCGCAACGCCCTCGTGACGAACGCCACGCAGGTAACGCGCGCCGTCATCGATCAGGCCTCCGGCATGGGTGAAGGCCGCCGCGCTGAGTTCGACGAAGGTCGTGCTCATGTCTGGGCTACTGGTATGGGTCGCTGGGGTGAGGCCGACGGCAATGCCCACAGCCTCGACGTCGACTTCACGGTCGGCATGGTCGGTGCTGAATTCAACGTCTGCCAGGCTACGAAGCTCGGTGCCTTCTTCGGCTACGGCGACACCGACTACAGCGGCGCTCAGGGCAAGATCGACGGTGAAGACAAGCACTTCGGCATCTACGGCTTGACCGACATCGGCAACATCTCGATGACCTACGGCATTGCCTACACTGACGAAGATCGTGATACCACGCGCCACCTCGGCGGCGTTGCGACGAGCCACAGCGAAAACGCTTCCGTCCTTCAGGGCTTTGTTGAAGGTGCGTACAACTTCGACCTCGGCGTCGCCAAGGTCTCCCCGTACGTCGGCTTCACTTGGGCCCGCGTTGAGACCGATGACGTCGTTGACGGCGCTCTTGACCACAACTTCAAGACCGAAGGCGTGAAGGACGACATCCAGATCGCAACGATCGGTGCCCGTACCTCCATGCCGTTCACCATGGGCACGATGCCGGTCGCCGTCAAGGCCGACCTTGGCTACTCGCACTTCTTCGGTGACAGCGACGGTGTTGCTCGTGTCCAGATGGGCGAAGGCGGCCAGTTCGCCACGATCGAAGGCTCCGACCTCAAGGGGCAGGTCAACTTCGGTCTCGGCATCGTCGGCAAGGTTGCCAAGCATGCGACCGTTGGCGTGTCCTACACCGGCGCCTGGGGCTCCGATGTTGACTCGCACGGCATCATGGGTAACCTCCGCATCAACTTCTGATGATCTGAGGACGTGACCCGATAAGTCATCGGGTCGCACGGTACCGACCGAACTCGCAGTCGGTCGGTACCTTTCTCAAGCGTCTTGCCATGAGGATGCTTGCGAAAGGCAGTTGGTCCTGCTGGGCTGCTCGATGTAGCCACTTGCCCCGTTGGTTTCGCGCCGACGGGGCATTTTCTTGCTCAACGGCGAATTCCCCCTTTTTCTTGGTTCGGTCGAAACTCAATTCCACGCATCTCTTCGCGAGGGCGCTTTCCCAGAAAATACTCAATGCGAGCAATGTTTGCACCCGACGTGTGCGGCAGACCTACAAGAATCCGCTTGACCTCATCGGCAAAGCCCGTGAGAAGCGAATGCTGAAGCGTCTGGTAAGCCCCGGCATCTGTAGCCGTAGGCTCGGAACGACGAAACCGGCAACAAGGGAGGGAGAAGGTCTAAACGGCTTTCTCACTCCGTTTTTCGCGAAGGCGTTACGGCTACGGAGGCGAACGTCTCGTGTTAGGGTAAATACTAGTACATAGTTGTTTATAAGCGACAAACAGATATGTGAAACTTGAAAATACATGATGTAAACTATGGGTATGAGATCTGAATAAGGGTATCTACCCCCCCCCCCCATCCGTCAATTCATTACTTTCCAAGATCATTCCCTTTCATTTGATCTCGGAGAATCAAGTCATGAATTGGTCTAAATCTGCATTGGCGCTTGCCATTGGTTTCGCAGTTTCTGCTGGTGCCGCGCAAGCCGCAGATACGGTGGTAAACAGCATCACAACTTCTCAGATTCTTACCTCTGGGAAAACCTACTCGGACACTTTTGACTACAAAACGAATGGTCAAACAGTTCCGGGCAATATTTTTGAATTAGTTATTTCCGGCTCCTCAACGGAAATAACCGCTGAAAACCTCTCTGTCGGCATTTCCACTTACGCTCCTGCCGACAGTACGATTCAAATGCAGACGCTAGCAATTTCTGTTGGAAGCGGGGCGAAAACGACATTTTCAGGCCAAACCTTCTCCGCTAAGGTGGAAACGGATGCCTATGGTACGAATCACTCACAGACAGCTGCTCTGCAGAATGAGGCTTCTACTGTGACGATTGATGCTGATTCTGCTGCTATTTCTGCGACTTCGCTGGCAAAAAATGGAAAGGCGGTATACGCAGTTTCTACGGGTGGTCCCGGAGCGGTGACCAGCTTCACCGGCGACTCTGTGGTCATTCGAGCCGTATCCAATACGGACCGCAACCTTACGCCCAACAACGCCAATAATCGCGGAGAAGTCATGGCACTTGATGCCTATGACAACGGCACGATTACAAGCTCCGAGAATACCGAGATGCATATCACCGTAATCGGCGCTGGTGCGACTCCCGGAGGAACGGCTCAAGGCTCGAACAGTACGGAATATCCCACAGGCGCAGCCTACGTTTACGGCATTGTTGCAGAAGGCGGTTCCATCAGCCTGCTCGGAAAGAACACTCTCGATGTCACGGCCGCAGCCGCCAGAGCCATGGGCGTACGAATTACGAACGGCTCTTACACGATGACCGGCGGCACGCATGAGGGCGCAGGTGCTGTGGTTCTCGGCACTACTTCGATTTCGGTTTCTACCGCAGGTGATGCCTACGGCATTCAAGCGGAGAAATTTACTCCTCCCCAAGGGAGCACCATGTCGCAGCCCATCGCCTTTACGATCTTGGGCGATACGACGATCTCGGCAGAGACGACGGGACCGGACTCAGTGGGAGTGGGCATTGCGATCAACGAGAGCGTCAAGGGCGAAATCAAGGCCGACACGACGATTTCGGCAACGGATATCGCACTCCTGGTTGGTTCAGGCGCGACGCTGAGCGCGGCGAATGCCTCTGTCAACATTCAGAAGGGTGATGTCGAATCCGCCGGCGAACTTAATCTTGTCAACTCCAAAGTGATCCTTGCGAGCGGAAGCACGCTTCAAACGGCGGAGCTTTCCGGCTCGAACTCCTCGATCATCATCAATTCCGCCAAGGCGCGTACTGTCGCGATTGCGGATAATCAGTCCGAAGGACTGAAGGTCGTTGCGAGCGGTACGCTTGCAGATACTTTCGGCAGTGCCGAAGATGCTGCTGCGGCAATGAAGGAAGCGGTCGCGGCTGAAGGCGTCACGCTTGCGTCTGAAGCCGGTTCCGTTGCTGATAGCTGGACTATGGATGAAAACGGCAATCTTCTGGTCCAGAAGAACGCTTCGCTCGCCGCTGTTCAGGATTTCAACGCCTTCAATTTCTTCCAGTGGCGCAACGAGAACAACCACCTCTCGCAGCGACTCGGCGATCTGCGAGGAAATCTCCAATTGGCCGGCGCCTGGGCTCGCGTCTACGGCACTGACAGCAAGTACAAGAAAGATGTCAGCGCCGACGTGAAAAGCAATGCCGTTCAGGTTGGCGGCGACGTCGTGATCGACGGCAAGTGGGTTGTAGGCGCAGCCTTCTCCTACACTGACACCCGATCCGATTACGACAATGGCGATGCCGAGTCGGATATGTATTCTCTGGCCGCTTATGCGTCCGGCTTCTTCGACTGCGGCGGCTACGTAGATGTCGTTGGTCGTGCGGGCCGCCTGTCGTCGGATGTTTCTCTCGCTACCGGTTCTCTCTCTGGTGGTGTGTTCTCGGCCTCCTATGACAACACGGCATTTGGTCTCTCTACCGAAGTCGGCTACCGCTATCCGTTTGCCGACATCTTCTACGTCGAACCCCAGGTGGAAGTGGCCTACGGCTATATCCTCGGCGAGGATTACTCGAGCTCCAACGGCGTTACCGTAAGCCAGGACGACTTCCAGTCGTTGACCGGGCGCATCGGCTTCCGAGCAGGCGCTGAAATGGCGGAGGGGGCATCGATCTATGCCACGGTGTCCGTCAACCATGAGTTCCTTGGAGACGTTGATGCGACCGTGACGCCGGCAGCCGGCGTTGCCCGCAAGTTGTCCGATTCGCTCGACAGTACCTGGGTTTCCTACGGCCTTGGAGCGCAGTTCGATACGTCGAAGAATCTGTCCTTCTACGGAGTTCTTGAGCGTTCTAGCGGCAGCGACTATGCTGAAGATTTCAAATACAGCGTCGGCATGCGCTGGAATTTCTGATGAGGCAAGAACGGCGACCTGCGTTACTTCTTAATGACTTGCCGCCGGATTGAATAGAGGGAGGGGAAAGACTGGACCAGTCGTTCCCCTCTAAAGTTTGTGGAGTGGTTTCATTCAATAAGACTGAAACCACTCCACATTGGTTTGCCCCTTCGGTTGACGATATGTCGGCCGTTTGGCGAACGAGTTCCATTTTGGAACAAGTTGCCGCTTTGCAATGGCTTTGCCTCGTACATCAAAGAAATCCTTAGCACTTGTCTGTGACGAGCGAAAAGCAAAACTTCCCCCAGTCATTCATCAATCGCTGTCGCTCCGTGCTTAGGCGAGCTCGGTCGTAGGCTCCGTGGTAGTCGTCAGAAGCTTTACAGTGCAACAGGCAAAGCTCAGCCGCTTCCTGATCGTACCGGCGGTTGTTGCCGAGACGGTCGTCCTTGGCCCACGTGCGAAAGCCGCTGCGTGCTGTACCGTGTGCCGTGACGATGCAAATCTTGCCTTCGCGCTTGGACTTGTCCGGGTCAATCCACCCGGTTCCATCTAGCGCTTTTTGTCTGGCGTGCATTCTGCGGATCAAGGCAGTTGTTGCTGCGTCGGAAAAGCTACCGCCATTGTCGGCCTTGAAGATCAAGTCGTCCGCCCTAGGTAGGTTTGGGCGAACCTTTTCCAAAACCTCGATCGCTTGCTGCGACAGATAGATAGTACGGTCTCGCTTGGGGGCCTTGATTTTGTCGTGCTCGGGCGGAATTTCCCAGATTCGCTTCTCAACGTCAATTTCGCCCCAGGTGGCTAGGCGAACAGCCTTCATGCGGCTTGCTGTAAGGATGGCGAACATCATCATCCAGCGACTCGTACCTTCCAGGTGGTAAAGCGCTTGAATGAACGAAGGAATCCTATCGTAGGGGAGAGCTGCGAAATTTTCTTTGCGGACGGCGTTCTTACGAGCGCCTTCCATGAGAACGCCGAGAGGGCCTTGTAGAGAACACAAATCTTCAGCTGATGAGCTGTAGTTCATCGCTCGGGCCCAGTTCAGAATCGCTCTGATGTTCCGCAACGCTTTCTTCGCAGTGATGGTTTTTGTAGTCCAAATCGGGGCAAGGACGTCACGGATGTCTTCAACGGTAATTGCGTTGATACCGATGTCACCGAGGCGAGGTAGCACATGCCTGGCAAGAAGGTTGGACGTGGCGTAAGGCTCTTTCCGGTCGTTTACCCAGTAGTTGTTTTCCACGCGGTATTTCAGCCACAAATCCATGACCTCCGCGAAAGTTTTGGAGGTGGGAGCGGTCTTTGAAGACGATTGCTGAGTCTTTGCCTTCCGACGAGTTGCGCGTGTGGGCGTTGGATTGATGCCCTCAGACAGGCGCGCCCTGATTTCCGTAGCTTTAGTGCGAGCTTCGGAAAGCGACATGGAGCGACGGAGTCCGAGAGACATGCTGCGCCGCTTGCCGAATGTGTCTTGATACCGGAGGATGTAGCTTTCTGAGGCTCCGCGAATGCGGAGGTAGAGCCCTTGGACACCGCCGAGCGGATAAAAGCCCGGTGACTTGAGTTGCCGGAAGATGACGAGCGGCATCGGAGTGACGAATTTAGGCATGGTCGAAAAGGTTCAAAAACGACGAAAACTGCGCTAAATCCGATCTTATCGAGCTTCAGAGGGGCACCAAAAGGGTCACCAAAAATGCAGGTCCTGTAAGGTTTTGTACGGTTACAAAAGGTTTTGTTTAGTAATTTTGTAAGCGTGTTGCAAAATTTCCACAGATAAGAAAAAAGGCTTGAAACTCAATCGCTTCAAGCCTTTAATCCACTGCAGTTTCAAGTGCCTACCACTAATTACAAAACTGCAGTTTTTGTAATTAGTGGCGGAGAAGGAGGGATTCGAACCCTCGAGGCCCGCATTTTGGACCTGCACCCTTAGCAGGGGTGTGCATTCGACCTCTCTGCCACTTCTCCGCATCATTGTTTTGGATGCGCAGAGGCATGTAATCTGTGGTGCGCCAGGCAGGATTCGAACCCACGACCCTCTGGTTCGTAGCCAGATACTCTATCCAACTGAGCTACTGGCGCACTGAGAAGGGGAATTGTGCATTCGTTTTAGGGAAAGTGCAAGTGTTTTAAGGGTGTATGCCGTATTTGCGTGATGATTAAATAAGGTGAAAACACAAGTTGAAAAAGAAATAACTTGATGAAGACGCGCCTCGCAACCAGTAAAATAATGGGCTTCAATCGGGCGCACTTTCCCTTTCCGAAAGATGACGGAGACTATGGGCGCATCGGTTCAACTCTCATCCCATTCGGCCGCCTTTGAAGCGCCCGACCACATCGGCATGACTCCACGATTAAGCCTTCGCAACATTACGAAGCGCTATCCGGGCATTACAGCAAACGATCATGTATCGCTTGATATTGCGCCCGGTGAGGTGCTCGCCATCCTCGGCGAGAACGGCGCGGGCAAGTCCACCTTGATGAAAATCATCTACGGTGCCGCCCGTCCAGACGAGGGCGAAATTTCTTTTGACGGGCATCCGCTCGGCGTTGAAACCCCTGCACAGGCGCGTGAACTCGGCATCGCAATGGTGCACCAGCATTTCGCGCTTTTCGATACGCTTTCGGTTACGGAAAATGTAGCGCTTGGTCTTTCGACCGGTATTTCGGCTGCAGAGATCGAACGTGAAATTCACTTGCTCGGCGAAAAGTACGGTTTAGAGGTGGATCCCGCCTCGGTTGTGATGGAACTCTCCATGGGTGAGCGCCAGCGCGTTGAGATTCTTCGCGCGCTGATGACTAAGCCGAAGCTCCTCATTCTGGATGAGCCGACTTCCGTCCTCACGCCGCAGGCAGTGCGCAAGCTCTTCAAGACACTGCATCAGCTTTCGAGCGAGGGTGTCTCCATTCTCTTTATTTCACACAAGCTCGATGAAATCCGTGAGCTTGCAGACCGCTGCGTTGTGCTTCGCGCAGGCAAAGTTGTGGCGAGCGTTGATCCGAAGGCTGAAAGCGAGGAAAATCTTGCCCGCCTTATGATCGGCAATGATCCGCCGACGGTGCGCGAAGGCACGGCCAAGGCTGGCGAAGTGGTTTTTGAGATGCGTCATGTCAGAGCGCCCGGATCGACGCGCGTCTGCGGTATTGAAGATGTATCGCTTGCCGTGCGTGCGGGTGAAATCGTTGGCATTGCCGGCATCTCGGGCAACGGTCAGGCTCGCTTTATGGCGGCAGCTTCAGGGGAGTATCTGTGCGAGGCTGATCGCGTTTTGCTCTTTAATTCGCCCGTCGGAGAGCTCGATACGCATGCCCGCCGTATTTCCGGACTGCGCTATGTGCCCGAGCAGCGTCTCGGTCATGCGGCAGTGCCGGAATTGTCGCTCACGGCCAATACCTATCTCACCGGCGACTCGCTGGTGCGCAGCGGCTTTATTCTCCGCGACCGCGCAAGAAGTTTTGCCAATCTCGTCATTGAGCGCTTTCACGTGAAGACGCCGAATGCTGAAAAAGCTGCCGGCAGTCTGTCGGGCGGCAATCTTCAGAAATTTATTATGGGACGTGAGATTCTCAATCGTCCTCGGGTTCTCTTGGTTCATCAGCCGACTTGGGGTGTCGACGTTGGTGCTGCTGCCGTTATCCGCAACAGCCTTATCCGACTGCGCGACGACGGCGCTGCGATCATCGTTGTCAGTGAAGAAATCGACGAACTCTTTGAGATCTCCGACCGTATTGCCGTGATGTACCGCGGAGCGCTGTCTCCGGCGGTGCCAAAGACCACGATTTCCATTGAGGAAGTCGGCCGCTGGATGTCCGGTCTCTGGCCAGACTCTCCCTTCACGCAGAAAACCTCGGAGGCGCACTGATTATGCTTCAGTTTCCGATTGCCATGACGCCGCGCACCGAGCCCGCTCGTGCACTGGCTTGGCTTTCTCCTGTGATTGCCTTTGCGCTCACAGTTTTTACGGGCTTTTGTCTTTTTGCCGCATTGGGTCAGGATCCCGTAAAGGCGCTGGGCGTCTTTTTTATCGCGCCGCTCGATTCGCTGCGCGGATGGACTGAAATCGCTGTCAAGATGACGCCGCTGCTGCTCTGCGCTGCGGGCCTTGTGGTCTGCTTCAAGGCCAACGTTTGGAATATTGGCGCCGAAGGCCAGCTGATCGCCGGCGCCATTACGGGCGGCGTGGTGGCGCTCGCCTGTGATCCGTCTTGGGGCCGTTGGTATGTCGTTCTTGTGATGCTCGCATCAGCCGTGGGCGGTGCGGTCTGGGGCGGATTCACGGCGCTTTTGCGTCACAGATTTCATGCGAACGAAATTCTCGTTTCTCTGATGCTGGTGTATGTCGCGCAGTTTCTGCTCGCTTGGTGCGTACAGGGACCAATGCGCGATCCCATGGGTTTTGGTTTCCCTCAGACGAAGCTTTTTGAAACAGGGGCGATGCTGCCGGTGCTCGAGGGAACTCGTCTCCATGCCGGTGCGCTGCTGGCGCTCTTTTCTGCGGTGGGCGTATGGCTCCTGATGGATCGAATGGCGCTCGGCTTTCAGTTCAAGGTCTCCGGCATGGCGCCCTTTGCTGCGCGCTATGCGGGCTACCATCCGGGCAAACTCATTTGGGCATCCATGCTCATTTGCGGGGCGCTTGCTGGTCTGGCTGGCGGCATCGAAGCCTCTGGTCCTCTTGGTCAGCTCACACCGACTATTTCTCCGGGGTATGGATTTGCGGCCATCATTGTGGCCTTCGTCGGGCGTCTCTCGCCGCTTGGCTGTATTCCTGCAGCCTTTGTCATGGCACTCTTTTATCTTGGCGGCGAATTGGCGCAGAGCCGTCTGGGGCTGCCGAGTTCGATCACGGGCGTGTATCAGGGACTCCTTCTCTTTTTCATTCTCGCTTGCGACACGATGATTTTTTACCGTCTCTCCTGGCGAGGCCATTCGGCTGACGCGGGCAAGGAGGTTCGATAAATGTCGATTGCTGCCTCCATCATTGCCTCGACTTTAAATGCCGGCACGCCGCTCCTTATCGCGGCGGCAGGCATCGTGATTCATGAGAAGTCGGGTGTTCTCAATCTTGGCATTGAGGGCATCATGCTCATGGGTGCGGTCACGGGTTTTACCGTCACGCTTTCTACGGGTTCCTTTGCGCTCGGGTTCCTCGCCGGCGCGGGCGTCGGTATTCTGCTCGGACTCCTCTTTGCGTTTTTTACGCTCGGCATGCATGCCAACCAATATGCCGCTGGCCTTGCATTGTCGCTTTTCGGCGCGGGACTCTCGGCCTTTATCGGCAAACCGCTCCAGGGACAGGCGCTCGCGGAGCGCAGTGTGTCGGGCATTCCCGGGCTCGAAAATATTCCATTCTTTGGTGAAGCTTTCTTTTCGCAGCACATCTTGGTGTACGGCGCCTGGGTGCTGATCGCTGCAGTTTGGTACTTCCTTTTCAGAACGCGTGCGGGTCTGGTGCTTCGCGCTGTCGGCGAGTCGCCGCAGTCCGCTTTTGCGCTGGGCTACCCGGTGCTGCGCATCCGACTCTTTGCTTTGCTCGGGTGTGGCGGGTGCTTATTTGTCGTTGGTTTATACGCCGCTCTGGGTCGAAGGCATGACGGCCGGCCGCGGGTGGATTGCATTGGCACTGGTGACTTTTGCAACCTGGCGGCCGCTGCGCGTGGTTGTCGGCGCTTACCTTTTCGGCGGCGTGACGATGCTGCAGTTCGCCTTCCAGGGGATGGGCATTTCCATTTCGCCGCAGTTCATGGCAATGACGCCTTATCTCGCGACGATTCTCGTGCTTGTGCTGATTTCCCGGAACCCCGCTTGGATTCGCCTCAACGTTCCTGCGTCGCTCGGCAAACCTTTTTCGCCTAAAGGCTGAGAACCTGCAGCGGGCTGACGCGCTGCCAAGAGTTCAGTTTTTTCGGGCAACAGTTTTTCTTAATTTCATTGTTCTCAAAAGGAGTCAACGAAGATGAACAAGCGCTTTGCTTTCAAGCTAGCATTCGCTGGTGCTGCCGCCTTGGCGCTCACGGCCTGCGGTGAGAAGACTGAACCGCCGAAGGCGGCTGAGCCCGCTAAGACCGCTGCTGCTCCAGCAGCTGCGAAGGAGCCTTTGAAAGTCGCTTTCATGTATGTGAGCCCGGCCAATGAAGAAGGCTGGTCTACTCAGCATGACATTGCCCGCCGCGCGGTTGAAGCGAAGTTCGGTGACAAGATCAAGGTGACAACCGTTGAGAATATTCCCGAAAATGCGGATGCCGAGCGCGTGCTGCGTGATTTGGCTCAACAGGGCAATAAGCTCATCTTCGCCACTTCGTTTGGCTACATGAACTCTGTTCTCAAGGTCGCCAAGGAATTCCCGGATGTGAAGTTTGAGCACGCTACGGGCTATAAGACTGCGCCCAACGTGGCCAACTATTCCGCGCGCTTTTATGAAGCCCGCTATCTTGCGGGCAAGCTCGCGGGTGCAACCACCAAGTCCAATATCCTCGGCTATGTTGCCGCGCTGCCGATTCCAGAAGTGCTTCAGGGCATCAATGCCTATACGCTCGGCGCTCAGAGCGTCAATCCCAACATTGAGGTCCGCGTTGTCTGGACCTCCGCTTGGTATGACCCGGGCAAGGAGTCCGATGCTGCCAAGTCGCTGATTGGTCAGGGTGCCGACGTTATTACGCATCACACCAATTCTTCGGCGGTTGCTTCGGCCTGTGAAGAAGCTAAGATCCCGGTGATTTCCTACAACACTTCGATGAAGCGCGCTGCGCCCACGATGCTGATCGGCGGCGTTATTCATATTTGGGATGAGTTCTATGCCGGCCGCATTCAGGCCGTCATGGACGGAACCTGGCAGCCTCAGTCCATCTGGGGCGGTGCGCCTGAACACATGATCGACCTCGTGGACATTAAGGCGACGGATGCCGTCAAGGCCGACATTAAGGCTGCATACGACAAGATGGCAGCCCGCGAGTTCCATCCGTTCACCGGTCCGGTTGTTGACAATACTGGCCGTCAGGTCTTGGCTGAAGGACAGAAGGCTACCGACGCCGATCTGCTCACGATGAACTGGCTCGCCAAAGGTGTGGCCGGCAAACTTCCGAGCGGAAGCTAATATTCATTGACGTTCATCGTTGGGACCGCATATTGAGATGCAGGTTCGGCTTTTCAGCCGAGTGCTCAGATATCGGTCCCAATTCATTGTTCGAATTTTTGTTTTTGGAGTTCTCCAATGATGCAGAAGCGTACTGCTTTGAAGTTGGTCCTGGCCGGCGCCGCTGCGGCGATGCTCGCGGGCTGCGGCGACAAAACCGAAGCACCCAAAGAGGCTGCCGCACCGGAAAAGACCGCTGCCGCTCCCGCCGATAAAGCTGCAGGCCCCTACAAAGTGGCTTTTGTCTATGTGAGTCCGGCGAGTGAGGAAGGCTGGTCGCGTCAGCACGACCTCGCCCGTATTGCGCTCGAAAAGGTATATGGCGACAAAGTAAAGTTCACGACGGTAGAGAACATTCCCGCCGGAGCTGACAGCGAACGCGTGCTTCGCGACCTCGCGCAGCAGGGCAACAAGCTCATCTTTGCGACCTCGTTCGGCTACATGAACTCGGTTCTCAAGGTCGCCAAGGAGTTTCCGGACGTTAAGTTCGAGCATGCGACGGGTTATAAGACTGCACCCAACGTGGCCAACTATTCGGCCCGCTTTTATGAAGCGCGTTATCTTGCCGGCAAACTAGCTGGTGCGATGACGAAGACGAACGTTTTGGGCTACGTCGCTGCCGTTCCGATTCCTGAAGTCCTCCAAGGCATCAATGCCTATACGCTTGGCGCTCAGAGCGTCAATCCCAATGTTGAAGTTCGCGTAGTCTGGACTTCGGCTTGGTACGATCCGGGCAAGGAATCCGATGCCGCCAAGACGCTCGTCGGTCAGAAGGCCGACGTGCTCACGCATCACACCGATTCGCCGGCCGTTGTGGCTGCCGGTGAAGATATGAAGGTCCCGGTGATCTCCTACAACACGTCTATGAAGCGCATTGCTCCGACAATGCTTTTGGGCGGCGTGGTTCAGAGCTGGGAGGAGTTCTACACCGGCCGAATCAATGCTGCGATGGACGGCACCTGGAAGTCCCAGTCGATCTGGGGCGGCATCCCCGAACACATGGTGAATCTGGTGGACATCCGCTCGGATGCGCCTCAGTCGGTGCAGGACGATATTCAGGCGGCCTACAACAAGATGGCGGCCCGCGAATTTTCACCCTTCACGGGGCCGATCGTGACGAACGAAGGCCAGACCGTGGTTGAGGCCGGCAAGACGGCTCCCGACGATGTGCTCCTCAATATGAACTGGCTCGTCAAAGGGGTCGTGGGTAAAGTTCCGACAATGAATTGATGCGGCAGAGCGAAGGCTTAGTGCTTTCGCGCTGACGTTCAGAAAATTCAACTCCGGCTGGATTCGTTCAGCCGGATTTTTTTACCCGTCCGGCTGCGGAAAGGTCATGGGGAAAAGTCAAAACTTGTGCGTGCGTTTCAGCCGCTCAGTCATCATCGGATGACTTTGCTTTTGGGAATAAGAGGTTATGGGTGCTATACGCCTCGCAGGCGTGAAAAATTGTTCCGAAAGTGTCAGTAATGCTTCGCCAAATGAGGGTCAAAGCGTAAAATTTTTCTGCTTGATGCGTTTCGCCAGCAGGCTGACGGTGTTTCGCAAAAGCTTTGGACCAGCATAAATTTTGACGCGCCGCGCACAACTTAAGAAAAAGGACGGGCCGTGCAGAACTATTCCCTTATCACGAGTCTCGTAACCGGCTTCGGCCTTGCGCTTCCCTTCGGTTATCTCGCCGAACGTTTCCTTCGGTCACCCGCCCTGGTGGGCTACATTCTGGCAGGCGTGGCAGTAGGCATTATTCCGGGACTGCCGCCTGTGAACGAAGCCATGATTGAGCAGCTCGCAGAAATCGGCGTGATGCTGCTGATGTTTGGCGTGGGTCTGCACTTTTCCGTTAGGGATCTTCTGAACGTGCGCACAGCCGTTGTGCCTTGGGCGGCTGTTCAGATGATGGTGACGGCTATTCTGGGCGCCTGCGTCGCCATGGGTTTTTGGCACTGGTCGTTTGGTGCGGCAGTGCTCTTTGGGCTCACCATTTCGTGCGCTTCAACGGTAGTGGTGACGAAGGCTCTGGAACTTCGCCGCATGACCAATGAAATCAATGGTCAGGTGGCCATCGGCTGGCTCGTGATGGAAGACCTCATGAGCGTGGTGCTGCTCGTTTGCCTGCCGCCCTTCGCACAGGCTGTACAGGGGGCGGACGTCTCTTTGAGCGCTGTGGCCTGGAAAGTGGCGACCACGCTGATTTGGGCGGCAGTTTTCGTCGTGCTGATGCTCGTGGCCGGCCGCAAGGTGATGCCTCGCCTTTTGCGGGAAGTGGCGCTGACGGGGTCCAACGAACTCTTCACGCTGTCGGTGCTGGGCTGCGCCATCGTCATTGCATACGGCGCCGGGGCCATTTTCAATGTGAGTTTCGCTCTGGGGGCGTTCTTTGCCGGCATGGTGATGCAGGAAAGCCGCTATGCACATCGGGCGGCAACGGATTCTCTGCCGCTGCAGGACGCCTTTTCCGTCCTCTTTTTCGTGTCCGTTGGGATGATGCTGGATTGGCACGTGTTCCTGCAGCATCCGATTGAAATCACATTGGTGGTGCTCATCATCATCATCTGCAAGATGACTTTTGCAACCACTTTCGTCACCATCGCCCGCTGGCCGCTGGAAACGGCTTTTACGGTTGGGGCCTGCAACGGTCAGATCGGTGAGTTCAGCTACATCCTTGCAGCTCAGGGCATTGCCCTCCATCTCGTCGACAGCTCGATGATGAGCATCATTGTGGCAGCCTCGATCATTACGATTGCCTTTAATCCGGTGCTCTTTGAGGCTGCTCCCAAACTGATGCGCATCTTCACGTCGCGCTATGCATGGGCAAGACGTGCGGCCATGCGTCCTGCGCCTTTCTCGCAGCTGCCGGAAAATGCGCCGCGGGAGATTCTCGATGGTCAGATGATTGTTGTCGGCCTCCCGGAGGACGGTGCTCAGGCCTTTTTTGATTCACTCCTTAAAGCCAAACGCCGCACGATTGTGATCTGCGGCGGTTCTGCGCCCGTTGATCGTCTGCGGGAGGCCGGTATCGGCGTGCTTTTCGGATCTCCGTCCGATCCGATGGTTCTCGTTCAGGCGCATGTGCTCAGCGCGGGTGTGCTTGTTATTCCTTCAGGAACTGCGGCAGAAGCGAAGGATGTGGTGGATGCTGCCCGCAAACTCAATAAAACGCTGCCCATCGTTGTGCTGACAAAAACCATTGACGACGGCGTGTTCTTTGATCAGACGGATAAGAACCTGAAGATACTCTGCGAACCGCTGGTCACTTCGCTCACGGTGGCCGCCACCGCTATTGAGGAACTTTTCCAGCGTGAGGAGAGCGAAGCGGAGGAGGAAGCCAACCGCAAGACGGTGCGTGAAATTATCAATGAGGAATACATGCGTACCGTCGCAGCGGTTCGCACTGGGGGCGCATCGGATGCGGCTGAATCTGAAAGCGACAAACTGCAGGCCGCTGCCGTGACAGTAGCTGATGAAGCGATATCGGAAGCCAAGCGGCAAACCCCGGTCCAAAAAACACTGCGTGAAGCCGCGCGCGGCTGGGGCAGGCGGGCTGCATCCGTCTTCTTTTGGCGAAAACGCAGCAGCGATCACTCGGGCGATGCTGAGCCCGCGGATGAGGCAAAGACTGAAACGGCAGAGAAGACAGCGCAAACGCCGCCCAAAGCTTGAGAAAGTCTGCAAAGATCTCATTTGCTTGGTTTGGGTTTTCAGCCCGCTGAAGGCTGATGGTTCGGTTTTTCTGCTTTTCGTCGTTTGAGTGACTTTTTCATGCCCACGGAACACACGCTTTTGCTCGCACTCTTTGGTCTGCTTGCGCTTACCGTCGGTCTGCTCGCTCTGCTGATTTATCTGGTCCTTTCAGATCGACACCGCCGCGGCGCAGAAGGGGACGATCTGTGCGATGCGCTCCTCGAAGGCGTGGCAGGCGCTAAGCGGGAAATTGAAGGGACTGTGGCAAAGACCGATGCCAGACTTTCTGCCGGGCTGTCGAGTTTGATTACCTACTCAACGACCGAACAGAAACGGTCGTCTGAGTCCGTTGAGCGGTTTGCGGCGTCTGCGCGCGGAGATTTGGCGCGCATGAATGAAACTTTGGCCAAAGAATTTCTTGCGCTGCAAAGCATGGTGGATGAGCGTTTTGCCAAGGTGCTCCAAACCAATGCAGGAGCTCAGGAGGCGCTCGGGGCGAAGCTTTCGGCCGCGCTCGCCGAAGTGCGGGGCACGGTGGACGCCTCGCTTGAAAAGGTGCGCGCAGAAAATGCACAGAAGCTTGAAGCCATGCGCGCAACCGTGGAAGAAAAGCTGGATCGAACCCTCTCAGAGCGGCTCTCGGCGAGTTTTCGCATGGTGGATGAAAAGCTCGGCCTTGTACAGTCGGGACTGGGTGAAATGCGCCGCATGGCTCAGAGCGTTTCGCGTCTGCAAAATGTGCTGGCCAACGTGAAGACGCGAGGCACCTTCGGCGAGGTGCGCCTTGCGGCCATCCTTTCGGAAATCCTGACGCCCGCTCAATACGCTGCTCAGGCGCGGCTCGATCCCAAATCCGCCGAAGCGGTTGACTTTGCTGTGCGACTGCCCGGACGTGCGGATGATGCGCCTTGCTGGCTGCCGATCGATTCCAAATTCCCGTTGGAAGATTGGGAGCTTTTGGAAAATGCCGAGCGCGAAGGGAATGCTTCAGCTGCCGCAGAGGCCCGTAAGGGGCTTGAAAGAGCGGTGCTTAAGCAGGCCAAGTCGATTCGCGAGAAATATGTGCGGCCGCCGGTCACGACAGAATTTGCGGTGATGTTTTTGCCGTCCGAAGGACTTTACGCCGAAGTGCTTCGTACGCCCGGGCTGTTTGAACGTCTGCAGCGGGAATTCCGCATTACGCCCGCAGGCCCCACGGTGATTGCCGCGCTGCTCAACAGTCTCTTAATGGGATTCATGACGCTTGCCATGGAAAAGCGCTCGAGCGAGGTCTGGAAGATCCTCGCGGAAGTGAAGACAGACTTTGCGGTCTTCTCTCGGCAGTTTGAAACGGTTGAAAAGAAGTTCCGCGAAGCACAGAGTTCCCTCGAACAAATGTCGGTTAAAAGCCGCCGTATGGGAGCGCGCATGCAGGCTATTGATGCTTTGGCCGATGGGGAAGCAGCGTCAGCAGATGTCGTGCCAAAGCTCGATGAAGGGGAGACGGCCTCGGCGAAATGCGTCAACGATGCGTTTTGATCGCATCAAATTGTTTGATTTGAGAAGCATGTCTGAACACGTGCTCTAAGATGCTGAACTGAAAATATTTCTCTCAGGACACCATGGATTCGTTTTACCACGCCATTCAGACCATCTGCGTCTACGCAATCCCGCTGATCTTTGCGATCACGCTTCATGAATCTGCTCATGGCTGGGCGGCAGGACGGCTGGGGGATCCGACCGCCACGATGCTCGGCCGCGTGACGATCAATCCGATTCCGCACATTGATCCCATCGGCACCATTGCGGTGCCCGGCGCGCTCCTGCTCATGAGCGCGCTTACAGGGGGCGGCGGACTGCTTTTTGGCTGGGCAAAGCCCGTGCCGATTAATCCGCGGTATTTCCGCAATCCGCTTAAGGCCATGACGATCACGGCAGCGGCCGGACCGCTCTCCAATCTCTTGCAGATGATTTTCTGGGCGCTCTTGCTCAAGGCGCTCGCTGCCGTTGGGTTTTACGACAAATTCGTGATTTCTGTTTGTGCCGCGGGCATTTCCGTGAATCTGATGCTGATGGCCTTCAACCTCATCCCAATTCCGCCTTTGGACGGCGGCCGAATTGTGCGGGGACTGCTGCCGCGTCAGGCAGGAATGGCCTTCGACAAGATTGAACCGTACGGCTTCATGATTCTTTTGGTGCTGATGGTGGGCGGAGGTCTGTCGTTTTTCGTGCGTCCTTTCCTGATGTTCGGCCAATGGATCATTAATTTGGTTTTGTGATTTTTTGTGGGAGCACGTTGAAAATGACGCTCTGTCGCAATCCTAAAAACTGTATGGCGCTGCCGTCGGCATGGGTGCTTCGGTTTATTGATGAACTGCCGCCCCATGCAAAAGTGCTGGATGTGGCCTGCGGAGAGGGTCGGCATACGAGTCTCTGCCTCCTGCGCGGTTTTGACGTCACCGCGGTGGACGTAGATGTTACGCATCTCGAACCGCTCGTCGGCACGCCCGGCCTCACTCTGGAATGCAGAGATTTGGAAGCTGAGCCCTGGCCCTATGCCGAGGAAGCGTTCGACGCCATTATTGTGACCAACTATCTTTATCGGGCGCATTTTCCCCATTACTGGCGCTCGCTCAAGTCGGGCGGCTTATTCCTCATGGAAACCTTCACGACCGTGAATACCGCCATTTGGGGACGCCCGCGCAGTCCTGAGCACGTCCTGCAGCCCGGTGAGCTCCTGCGCCTTGCGCCCCCGGAAGCGCGCATTTGCGCCTATGAGGAAGGACTCAACGCCGACGAGCTTGGACTGGAGCGTATTGTCTGGCTCAAGCCCGGAGATGCTGAAGTGCTGGCCCTGCGGCTCGGCGCGCGGTGAATTGTCTGAAACATTTCGAGAGCATGCCGTTGGCGCTGTCAACTCATTCAAATGCTTGGCAAGCGTTTGCGCGGGCCGGCCTTTGATAGAATCAGCAGATCTTTTTTCAACCCGCAGGCGAAGCCGTCTGATTTCAACACATCAGCAGCTTCCGACGGCGCCCGATTGTGACGGGCGCCTGAGGCAACACCTTGTCGGGTCCGATTCACTTTGCGGAAACATAGAGTAAATGTCCTTGCGCGCGTTTCGACTCGCTGCCGCCTGCGCGGCGATTGCCTCCCTTTCCGGCTGCACCTTTCTCGGAATCGATTTCAATGACGAGAAGGTTCAGTACGAGTCCTCCAACTCGCGCGCGAACCTTGAGGTTCCGCCGGATCTGACGCCGATCCAAAATGACAATCGCTTTGCCGTGCCGTCGCGCAACGGTGTGGTGAGCGCCAATGCCGAAGCTCAGCGTGCTCAGGCTGCGTCAGGTCAGGATCCTTCGGCTGCATCGAGCCGAATTGTGCCGCTGACGGTGTCGGCTAAGGTAATGAAGGACGGTCAGGATCGCTGGCTGCGCGTCAACGCGGCGCCGGAAAAACTCTGGCCGGTCGTGCAGGACTTCTGGCCTTCCGTCGGTCTCGTCGTGCGCGAGCAGAATCCGAAGACGGGCTATATGGAAACGGAATGGGCGGAGAACCGCGCCAAGCTTCCGCAGGACATTATTCGCCGCACGGTCGGCAAGATTATTGACTTTGCATACTCCACGGGTGAGCAGGATCAGTACCGCGTTCGCCTGGAGCGCAACGACGACGATACGACCGATATCTATATCTCGCACCGTTCGATGGTTGAAGTCATGACCGGCCGCGACAATGAGAGCAGCGTCTGGCAGCCTGGTCCTACGGACCCGACGATGGAAGCAGAAATGCTCCAGCGCCTTGCGCTTCGCATTGATGCCGAATTTAATCCCGAGGCCTCCGGTCAAGAGCAGGAAGCTAACGCGCAGCAGATCGCCAAGGATCTGGAAATCAAGCCTGTTGCCCCTAAGGCAGGCATTGAAAACGGCAGCGACGGCAAGGCTGCGGCAGTGGTGCTTGACGAAGGGTTTGATCAGGCTTGGCGCCGCCTCGGTCTGGTGATCGACCGCATGGGCTTTGAGCTCGTCGACCGTGACCGCACGGCTGGCTGGTATCTCGTCCGTTATCTGGATCCTGCCTATGAAGCTAAGGTGAAGGAATCCCGCGGCTTCTTTGCCAATGTCTTCGGTTCTGATGAAGCGATTGAAGCCCCCACCTATCGTCTGCACTTGGGTGATGAAGGCGCCAAAACCCGCCTCACGGTTCAGGATGCTCAAGGCGGCGAAGACAAGACCGGCGTTGCGCCGAACATTCTCAGCCTGTTGGCGGAGCAGCTTCGCTGATTCGGTTTCGAGATGAACTTTTTCGTTAAGTGCCTCAATGCCGTCGGTCTCCATACGGAGGCCGAATTGGTTGCGGCACGCCGAAAAGGTGCACTCGAGAGCGGCGCTCAGCCGACAGCGCCGGAGGTTCTGAATTCGCCGGCGGCTCTTGATCATTCGCCCGCCGGCGTGCTTTACCGCCGTACTGCTGAAGATCTTGCAGTGATGCCGGTATCACTGCAGGTACAGGTCAAGGCTCAAACCGTCGTCAAACTCCAAAAGATGGTTGAGCGCTCGCTTCTCACTCAAGAGGAGTTTGAAGTTTGGAAGCGCCGCATCATGATGCTTTAACGCATCAGGCGCTTCGGGGAATTGCACTCATGTCGACAGAGTCTATTCAGCCGAATTGCTCGAATAATGCGGCATGGAATGATCCTTCTGCAGGCATGGGGCTGCGCCTCTTGGCATTGCTCGGCAGCGTCGTTCTGACGCTCTTTAATCCGCAGGTGCGGATTGACCGCAGGGGATTCGCAATTGGGCTTGTCGGCTGGCTGCTTGCGGCCGCTGCCGCTTATGCCTTGATGGATCCGATCGCTGACGCGGCATGGATTTCCGACAGTGCGATTTTGGTGATTGCCAAGATCTACGGCTGGGCAGCGGGCTTGTGGAGCATCGGCGTAACCGTGCTTTGTGCAAGAAGAGCGCACGATTTTGGGCTTTCGGGCGCCTGGGCACTGCTGCTCTCTGCAGCCGGGATCAATATCCTCTTTCTGCTTGCATGCCTTTGCCTGCCAGGGCGTCCAGAGGGCCTGGCATGGCCCAGGGCCGATGATGCGGCCGAACTTTTTCACGGCACGCATCAAACAGTCTGCCGGAACGAATAACCTCCCCAATGAAGGCAGGTGCGGCAAAATAGCGCACTGCACTAGATATTTCTATTTGAGAGACAAACGCAATGGCTGATGCAATCCGCAAGGGCATGCTGGTAACGATTTCCCTCGTGATGGCTGATATGACGGGCCGAACGCTTGAAGAGACCCCGCCCGAAGGCATGGTTTATCTTCATGGCGAAGGCGATATTTTTCCGCGTCTGGAAAAAGCGCTCGAAGGGCATTTTGCCGGCGAGGGCTTCACCATTCATCTCGAACCTGAAGAAGCTTTTGGCGAATACGATGCCGATGCGATTCGGTGCATACCCGTGGAGAACTTTGCGCATCCCGAACGTCTGGAAGTGGGAGAGCTCGTGGACGAAGTGCCCGGCGAAGCGCCCGACGGCCGCTCCTGGCGCGTGACGGATATGGCCGACGGCATGGCCGTTCTGGAAGCTAATCATCCGCTCGCCGGCGTTGGACTGCAGTTTGCCGTCAAGGTTTTGGATGTTCATGAGCCCTCAGAGGCCGAGCTTGAAAGCATGGAGGACGATGGTTCCGCTTCGCTCGTGCCGCCATTCCTGCGGCTTGCCGACAAGATCGTTTCGGAGGACGACGATGACGATACGCCTTATGAGGCTGCCGACGGGGAGTCGGCGGACCCCTACAGCGACGGATCGTCCATGGCTAAGCTCGCTAAGCCGCCTCGCATCGTGCGCTAAAGCGCCTGCAGTTTGCCGCAAGGTGAACCGAGCACCATTGAACAAAAACGAATGGGCGGTTCCGCAGGTCCTTTCGCAGGACGAAATTCGCCCATTATTAAAGATGCATGGTTAGCCTTCTTCACTGCCATTGGCAGACTGCACGCTTGGCCGCATCAAAAGCAAAACCAGTTGAGCGTCATCAGCTTGGGCGAAGCATCTGAAGTCCGGCGCTTGAAATCAGTGAGCGGATTCCGTTTGTCTGGCACATGAAAGGCCTGCGGGGAGGTATGCAATTCTTTGTGTGTCTCCCGCAGTCCAAGCAAGGTTATCCAATCGTGAGTGCCCAATTTGGCCGCTCTGATGTCTCATAATCCTATGGGCATGCGAGCGTTTTCCTGATTTGACAAACGATTATGAAGTCCAGAGGCGTCCGTCAGTACGCTGCTTTGAGGACTTGTCTGTCGAGTTTTTGACTAAAAAACAACAAATACGCCTGCATATATAAGTATACATTTTAGGTGGTTTTACTAGTACTTATACTGCGAACTATTCTCATTTTTAGTTGCATTTGCAATAAGATTCGCAATGAATACTCGCAAACCACTCTCTTGCATTTCCACAAAGCGCCCCGCACGCAAGCGCTTAGCCATTGCACTGTCCCTAGTGTTTTCCGGCTTGGGAACACTCTCGCTGTCTCAGAACGCAGCTGCCGCAGATGACTATCAAACGATTGACGGCGTCGGCGTGACGGCTCAGGCTCTGAAGATTGATGTCTCGCTTCAGGATACGCCGCAAAGCGTCAACATTGTCACTCGCGAACATCTCGACAACACGGTTGCTACCAAGATTGACGATTCGCTTCGCTATACGCCGGGCTTTTGGAATTCGTTCGGTCCGGACTTTGATACCAATTGGATCACCATTCGAGGTTTTGAATCGTCTGTGCTCGTTGATGGTAAGCGCCAGTACAAAGACGGCTTTTTCGCAACGATTGTTGAACCCTTCGCTTTGGAATCTATTGAAGTTGTTCAGGGACCATCCTCTGCGTTATATGGCAATTCGCAGCCTGGCGGCGTCATCAACATGGTGACAAAGAAACCCACCAAAACACCGCTTCATCAGGTATCCGTTTCTGGCGGCAGCAATGACTATGTTCAGGGCGGCATTGATATCTCTGACAAGATCAACGAAGACGGTTCACACCGCTACCGCGTAGTTGCGATGGGCAGCCGTTCGGATGGTGTGCTTGATGGTGTGGATGGCTGGCGAGCATACATTGCACCAAGCTACACGATTGACATCAGTCCCGACACGTCTCTCACGTTAACCGCAAGCTATTTGAAGGATCGCCGCGTCAACAATTCGGCCTTCTTCTCGACCTATGGCACACTCATTCCGGTCAATGGGAAATATGTTTCGCGCCATACAAACTACGGCGACCCGGAGCATGACAAGCAGGATACGAGCCAGTTCACGCTGGGCTGGGACTTCTCGCACAAATTCAACGATGCATGGACATACAAGAATTCATTCACGTTCATGCATCAAGATTTCTATATGCGCAATACAGCCGCATACAATGCGACGAATCCGGATTATTCGGTAATACCGGATAAGCTGCAGCGTTACTCCATTCTTAATGATGGGAAGACGATTAGTTTCAGCTTCGACAACAACCTGACCGGTCAGTTTGAGACGGGGGACTTCGCCAACATTGTTCAGCTGGGCTTTGATTACAACCAAAGCAAAAATGATTTTGTTAGCACAGCAGGCAACGGAGAGGCAGTCGGAGGTCTCATTGACATCTTTAATCCTACATATGGTGGTTTGCCAGACGATTCAGGACTGACGCTTTTCAATAATAATATTTCGCAAAAGCAGCTCGGCGTCTACGCTCAAGCGCAGACCACTTGGAACGAAACCATCGTTGCCAAGATTGGCGGGCGTTATGACCGCATGAAGATTGAAAACGATACGGAGTACACCAATGCTGTCAGCCCGCATCAGTCGCTCGACAAGGGGAACTTCTCATGGAATGCGGGTCTGATGTATTTGTCGCCGATCGGTGTGTCGCCCTATGTGAATTATTCTGAATCGTTCTATGCTGCCGCTTCGCTTGCTAATACAAGTGATTGGAAGTTGATTTTGTCAGACCCAATTGAGTCCAAGCAATGGGAAGCGGGTGTGAAATTCACGCCCGAATGGCTTGACGGCTATATCAATCTTGCCTATTTCGATTTGAAACAGAAAAATGCGCTGTCGCAGACAATGGTAGGCGGTACGCTTGCCACTGCCATAACGCCGGAGAAGGAAACGCGCGGGGTTGAGATTGAAGCTCACGCAGCACTCACGAAGTCGCTTTCGACGGATCTGACTTACACCTACATGTCAGCAACCTACGGCGACCAAAATACACGTGCAGACTACATGCCGCACAACATTGCCACCGCTTGGGTGAACTATGACTTTACGAGCCTTGGTGTTACAGGCCTGACGCTTGGGACTGGCGTGCGCTACCGTGGTACATCCATCAATACGGCAACGAAGGATAAGGTAGATGATGTGCTTCTTTGGGATGCCGCGGCTTCTTGGAAAATTGATAACCACTGGAAGTTGAACGGCACGATCTCCAACATCACTGACAAAGTATTTATCAGCGGTGCATACGGCAATATTGCTTACTATGGCGAAGGCCGTCTGATGAAGGCAACCGTGACCTACTCCTGGTAATCATTGTGGTTCGAGCTGCGTCTTTTCATACAAAGGATGCAGCACCGTACGCTTCTTGAGCCGTCCGTGACGCACCAACATGATTTTGGGCGTTCGGACGGCACTCCCATTTTTAGAGCGTCATCCAGAATGTACGAATTAAACGGCATCCGCATGGTTCGCAATGATCGAACGATTCTTTCGA
>ENA-ORUA01000810-ORUA01000810.1-human-gut-metagenome-genome-assembly--contig:-NODE-810-length-31651-cov-3.738131_pt1 | contig 31651 bp, 28 predicted proteins | sample MGYA00242076_ERZ509201 | MGnify/ENA primary metagenome ERZ509201 (study PRJEB26280, sample SAMEA2338863) | human gut metagenome | biome: human gut; feature: human-associated habitat; material: faeces...
TCCGGTCCTCTCTAGATGTTAGCTTTTCGTCACCCACTACAGTTGACAAAGAGCCTCTATCTTTTTACATAAATTAAGTTATGTCTATTTACCGAGACAGAACTGACTAAAGAGTTGAGTAATAAGCTCATCCGGTGCGGCGTCACCAGTAATTTCGCCAAGAATTTCCCATGTGCGAGTCATATCAACTTGTAATAGGTCAACAGGCATACCTAATTCAAGACCTTGATTAACGGCTTCGAGACTTTCAAGCGCCTTTTCAATGAGTGAGATATGGCGTGCATTTGAAAGATAAGTAGCATCTTTTTCTACTAAGCCAGCATTATCAAAGAAGAGTTGGTTAATACGATCTTCGATTTTGTCAATGTTTTCATTTTTGAGGACTGAAATTGGGATAAGGTCCTCAGGAAGCTCTTCAGTCTGGATAGCTTGTGGAAGGTCCGTCTTATTTAAGAGAATGATTCGGTTGCTATTTTGGCTGATGTCAAGCAGTGTACGGTCTTGGTCGGTAAGTGGTTCAGAGCTATTAAGCACAAGAAGGACCAAATCAGCCTCTTCAAGAGCTTTTTTAGAACGCTCAACACCAATTTTTTCGACCACATCATCTGTGTCACGAATACCAGCGGTATCGATTAACTTAAGAGGAACACCCTTGATATTAACGTATTCTTCAATAACATCACGGGTAGTCCCTTCAATATCAGTGACGATGGCTTTCTCCTCACGTAGGAGATTGTTGAGAAGGCTAGACTTTCCGACATTAGGACGGCCTATGATTGCCGTCGAAAGACCTTCTCGTAGGATTTTTCCTCGTTTGGCAGTTGCAAGAAGATTTTCCAAGAGAGCCTGGAACTCTTGAGTTTTCTCACGGACTAGATTTGTGGTAACTTCTTCAACATCATCATACTCTGGGTAATCAATATTGACTTCGACTTGTGCCAAAGTATTAAGGATTTCTTGGCGTGTGTTGTTAATGAGATTTTTAAGCGAACCATCTAACTGAGAGACAGCAACAGTCATAGCCTTATCAGTTTTGGCACGAATCAAATCCATGACAGCTTCAGCCTGGGTCAAATCTATCCGTCCATTTAAGAAGGCACGTTTGGTAAATTCCCCTGGTTCGGCCATACGAGCACCAGAACGAATCAGGAGTTGAAGGATTTCATTGGTAACTGCGACACCACCATGTGTATTGATTTCTACGACATCCTCACGTGTAAAGGTTTTTGGTGCACGCATAACACTGACCATGACTTCATCAATAATTTCATTATTTTCGACAATATGGCCGTAGTTGATAGTATGAGAATCAACGGTTTCAAGATTTTTACCTTTGAAAACCTTATTAGCAATAGCAATAGCATCGGTCCCAGACAAGCGGACGATACCGATAGCACCTTCACCTAAGGGAGTTGAGATAGCAGTGATAGTATCGAATTCTTTGGTAATTGACATAGTTTTTCCTTTGGATTTTTTTCTTTACAAGTTTTAAAATGATTTAATTTCATTGTAACTCAAATGAGCAGTAGTAGCAAGGATTGGTTACCTTTAAAGGCAAGAAAAAAGAGCCTGAGCTCTTTTCCTTATTTATGACGTTCAAAATATGATTTAGACTCTTTGAGAATAATTGGTGAAAGGACTAGGAGGGCAATCAAGTTAGGCAATGCCATCAAGCCATTTACGATATCCGCAATTTTCCAAACAACCTCAAGTGTTAGGTAGCCACCAAGAGCGACCATAACTACAAAGATAAGACGATAAAATGAGAGGAATTTGGTAGATTTGAAAATAAATTCGAAACAACGTTCCCCATAATATGACCAACCTAGAATAGTCGTAAAGGCAAACAAGACTAAAGAAAGTGTTAGAGCAAGTTCTCCAAAAGTTCCAAAAATAGAAGAGAAGGCCGCTTGTGTCATTGGTGCACCTTCTAAGCTACCAGACCATTGTCCAGTTACGAGAATAGCAAGTCCAGTAAGCGTACAAATGATAATAGTATCGATGAAGGTACCTGTCATAGAAATCAAACCTTGTTCAACAGGCTCTTCAGTCTTGGCAGCAGCAGCAGCAATAGGGGCAGAACCAAGACCTGATTCATTAGAAAATACCCCACGCGCAATACCAAGTCGCATAGCAGCCATGACAGTTGCTCCAGCAAAACCTCCGACAGCAGCTTTACCAGTAAATGCTGATTGGAAAACCATCTCAAGCACAGGGAGCAGCTGATTGAAATTAGCAAAAATGACAATAAGTGCGGCAATGATGTAAAGACCAGCCATAAATGGCACAACTTTTTCGGATACTTTTGAAATAGATTGAATACCACCGAAAATGATAGCAGCAGTAATAAGAGCTAAGATAACACTAACAATTTTTGGTGACCAACCAAAGCTGTTTTGAAGAGATGATGTGATTGAGTTAACTTGCGAGAAGGTACCAATACCCAACCATGCGACAAGAACGCCAGCAAAAGCGAAGAAGTAGGCTAAAGGCTTAGCGATTATTTGCCATTTTCCACTAAAACCGTGTGTGATGTAATACATTGGTCCACCAGAGACATTTCCTTGGTCATCAAGCGTACGGAATTTAATGGCTAAGAGACCTTCAGCATATTTGGTTGCCATACCAAAGAAAGCAGCAATCCACATCCAGAAAAGAGCACCAGGCCCACCAGTCTTAATGGCTGTCGCAACACCAACAATATTACCAGTACCAATAGTTGCAGCAAGTGCTGTGGCAAGGGCTGCAAAACTAGAAATATCACCCTCTCCTTTATCTTCAGCAAAGATAAGTTTAAAGGCTTTAGGCAGACGAATGATTTGCAAAAGTCCAAGACGGATTGTCAGGTAGATACCAGTTCCTACAAGAAGGACAAGAAGGGGAGGTCCCCATACAAAGTCATCAATGGAAGTGAAAAAGTCTAACATGCGTTTAAAATCTCCTTAGACCGAGACGTCAAAAAGAGGTTTGGCTTAACCAGACCTCTGAAAGTACAAAGCTATTACTGAAAGTTAAAAACTTTCAATGCTTTCTGTCCTTTTACCTGAGAGTTTCGGGTCTTATCCCTTGCCCCTTCGGTGTCTTGTCTACAGCATAAGCCGTTTCAAGATCTCTCCAGAAGTCCGTCAATCACCAGTCATCCTGATGACATCACTCGGTTATTATTTTATTACGGTTCCATCATATCGAAAAAACCGAACGCTGTCAACATATAATTTTATTATATACGTAAAAAATCCGAATATTGAGCTTTCAATTTATCGTTATCTATAGTTTTCAATCTCTCAAAAAGCACGTAATGTCATCCTTTTTATTAAGCTGAGACCCTAGCAAAAACAAACAGTTTTTCACTCAATTATTTTTTTCTATTACGAATAGACTCTGCATTTTCATCTAAAAAATGATAAAATAGTAGAGCTTATTTTTGAGAATGGAGAATATGATGAACCCATTATTAACTGGTATGAATGATCAACAAGCCGAAGCAGTCCAAACGACTGAAGGCCCTCTTTTGATTATGGCTGGTGCTGGATCAGGTAAGACTCGTGTCCTTACCCATCGCATTGCCTACCTTATCGACGAAAAAATGATCAATCCTTGGAATATTTTGGCCATTACCTTTACCAATAAGGCTGCCCGTGAAATGCGTGAACGTGCAGTGGCTTTAAATCCCGCAACTTCAGAAACCTTGATTGCGACCTTCCATAGCATGTGTGTACGAATCCTTCGTCGTGAAGCGGATCATATTGGCTACAACAGAAACTTTACTATTGTAGATCCAGGAGAACAACGTACTTTGATGAAACGTATTCTCAAGAATCTGAATTTAGATCCTAAAAAGTGGAATGAACGTGCCATTTTAGGGACCATTTCTAACGCCAAAAATGACCTCTTAGATGAGATAGCTTATGAGCATCAAGCTGGTGACATGTATACGCAAATCGTAGCCAAATGTTACAAGGCCTATCAAGAAGAACTTCGTCGTAGTGAGGCCATGGATTTCGACGATTTGATTATGATGACTCTTCGTCTCTTTGACAAAAATCCCGATGTCCTCGCTTATTATCAGCAACGTTATCAGTACATTCACGTAGATGAGTATCAAGATACCAACCATGCTCAATACCAATTGGTAAAACTCCTAGCTTCACGCTTTAAGAATATCTGTGTCGTGGGTGATGCTGACCAATCAATCTATGGATGGCGTGGAGCTGATATGCAGAACATTCTTGATTTTGAGAAGGATTATCCTGAAGCTAAGGTTGTCCTTCTGGAAGAAAACTACCGTTCAACCAAGAAAATTCTTCAAGCGGCTAACGAAGTCATCAAGAACAACCGCAACCGCCGTCCTAAGAAACTTTGGACTCAAAATGATGAAGGTGAACAGATTGTTTATTACCGTGCTAACGACGAGCGTGATGAAGCTGTATTCGTAGCTTCAACAATCGATAATATCGTCCGTGAAAAAGTCAAGAATTTCAAAGACTTCGCTGTTCTTTACCGTACCAATGCTCAGTCTCGTACCATTGAGGAAGCCTTGCTCAAGTCTAATATTCCATATACAATGGTTGGTGGGACAAAATTCTACAGCCGTAAAGAGATTCGTGATGTTATTTCTTATTTGAACTTGATTGCCAACACTTCTGATAACATTAGTTTTGAACGTGTCGTCAATGAACCTAAACGTGGAGTTGGGCCTGGCACACTTGAAAAGCTTCGGAACTTTGCCTATGAGCAAAACATGAGTCTCCTATATGCTTCAGCTAATATCATGTTGTCTCCTATTAAAGGGAAAGCAGCTCAAGGTGTTTACGATTTCGCTAACATGATTCTGAACCTACGTGATCAGTTGGATGGGCTAAGCATTACCGATACTGTAGAAGCTATTTTAGACAAGTCTGGTTATCTGGATGCTCTGTCCATGCAACAAACGCTTGAAAGCCAATCACGCATTGAAAATATCGAAGAGTTCATGTCTGTAACAAAGAATTTCGACGAGACTAATACAGATGGAACTGAAGATGAGACAGGCATTGACCGTTTAGGCCGTTTCTTGAATGATTTGGCTTTGATTGCTGACACGGACGATGGTGAGGTTGAGGCAGCAGAAGTAACCTTAATGACCCTCCACGCCGCCAAAGGGCTTGAATTCCCAGTTGTCTTCCTAATTGGTATGGAAGAAGGAGTCTTCCCTTTGTCACGTGCTTCAGAAGAGCCAGATGAACTCGAAGAAGAGCGTCGTTTGGCTTACGTAGGTATCACTCGTGCGGAAGAGATTCTTTTCCTTACCAACGCTAATACGCGTACGCTTTTTGGTAAGACTAGCTATAATCGTCCTAGCCGTTTCTTACGTGAAATCTCAGATGATTTATTACAATATCAAGGTCTAGCACGTCCAGCCAATTCATCATTTGGTGTTCGTTTTACAAAGGAAGAGCCGATACAATTTGGTCATGGCATGAGTTTACAACAAGCGCTTCAGACCAGAAAAGCAAATGCACAGCCGCAAAAACATACTGGCGCTCAGCCATTTTCAAAAGCTACTGGAGGACTACCTTTTAGTAAGGCTTCAGACTCTGGAAACTCAGCTACAGATTGGAAAATCGGAGATATCGCTCACCACAAGAAATGGGGAGATGGTACCGTCCTAGAAGTAACTGGAAGTGGCAAGACACAGGAACTTAAGATAAAATTTCCAGAAGTTGGACTTAAAAAAGTCTTGGCAAGCGTAGCACCTATTGTGAAGAAATAGAAAGGGACCGAAAGGTCCTTTTTATAAGCCCTCCCTATCACATTCATAAAAAATTTCTATTAGACAGCTAGATTTTCTAGGTGTAGAATGAAGGCAACTTTTGTTTTGGAGGACACCCATATGTCACGAGAATTTTCATTTGAAACCTTACAATTACACGCTGGACAAACACCTGACAAGGAAACAAAATCACGTGCTGTTCCAATTTACCAAACCACTTCATATGTTTTTGACGACGCTCAAGAAGGTGAAGATCTCTTTGCCCTTAGAAAGCCTGGTAATATCTACACACGTATTACTAATCCAACAGTAGCAGTACTTGAAGAACGTATTGCAGCCCTCGAAGGTGGTGTTGGTGCCCTGGCTACGGCATCAGGTATGGCTGCAATCACCTATGCTATCCTTGGTTTGGCACATGCTGGCGATCATGTTGTTGCCGCAACAACCCTCTATGGTGGGACATTCAATCTCTTAAAAGAAACTCTTCCACGCTATGGTATCACCACAACTTTTGTAGATGTTGACAATCCTGAAGAAATTGAAGCTGCTATCAAAGATAATACCAAGCTTGTCTTGATTGAGTCTTTGGGAAATCCGCTTATCAATATTCCTGATTTTGAAAAAATTGCTGAGATTGCTCACAGTCATAAGATTCCGTTGGTTGCTGACAATACTTTTGGAACTCCATATCTCATCAATGTTATCTCCCATGGTGTAGATATCGTGCTTCATTCTGCAACTAAGTTTATCGGTGGACATGGAACAACTATTGGAGGTCTTATCGTCGATTCTGGTAAATTTGACTGGGAAGCTTCAGGCAAATTCCCACAGTTGGTTGACGAGGACCCATCTTACCACAATATCAGCTATACGCGTGATGTTGGTCCAGCAGCATTTGTAACTGCCCTTCGTACACAACTTTTGCGTGACACAGGGGCTGCCTTGGCACCTTTCAATGCTTTCTTGCTCTTGCAAGGACTTGAAACACTTTCACTTCGTGTCGAACGCCACGTCGAAAATACTAAAAAAATCGTAGACTTTTTGGAAAATCATCCAAAAGTTGAAAAAGTTAACTATCCTGGATTACCATCAAGTCCTTACTATGATTTGGCACAAAAATACTTCTCTAAAGGACCAGGTTCTATTTTCACTTTCCATGTTAAAGGTGGACAAGACGAAGCACGTACCATTATAGATAATCTTGAAATCTTCTCAGATTTAGCTAACGTTGCTGATGCAAAATCTTTGGTGGTGCATCCTGCAACAACAACTCACCAACAATTGGCAGAAGCTGATTTACTAGCTTGTGGTGTCACTCCAAATCAAATTCGTATCTCAGTTGGTTTGGAAAACGCAGATGATTTGATTGAAGATTTAAAACTAGCTCTTGATAAAATCTAAGTATTTCAATACAAAATGATTTAGCCAGCTCTTTAGTTGGTTTTTTGTTATACTATCCCTATGAAATTTGTTTTTGATTTGGATGGAACCCTATGTTTTGATGGTATGACCATGTCAAAAGACCTACAAAAGGTTCTTTTAACTGCACCAAAATACGGGCATGAAATTATTTTTATAACAGCATGCTCTTACAGAGACTGTCTTAGTATTTTAGAAGGAGAATTGAGAAAGCTGACAGTAGTTAGCTTAAACGGTGGTGAAGTTTTTCAAGATGAACGCTTAGTATCACAATACAGAATACCTTCTTCTGCTCTAAGAACGATTGTTAGCTACTGTGATATTTATAATCTCCCTTATTTTATTGATGATACCTTTAATTATGCTATTCAAAATTCTGAGTAAATCCCTTTTCTTTCAAATGTTGATCCATTAAACAAAGCAAGGATTTTGCCTATTCATGAACTTAATGAGCCCATCAAAGTTGTTATTCCACTTGTAGAGCATGAAGATATACGTGAAGACCTTATCTTTAATCTAAACAAACTGGAATGTTTAGACCTTAGTTATCATGATATCGAAAGGTGTCTTTACATTAATCCTAAAGGTGTGACCAAGGCTAGTACTGTTTTAAACCACTTTGGTAAAGACTTTGTAGCTTTTGGAAATGATCAAAATGATATTTCTTTTTTCAAAAATGCTATATATGGAGTGCAAATTGGTGATTATCCCTACCTAAATAACTTTGCGGATGAGGTTATTCCTGCAATTAATGCAGTTATTGCTGAAAAAATTAGACTACTGTTTGAAAAATTCTAAACAAATGATTAGGCTTGTCCCTATATTTACAGTACAATAGTTAAAAAAGTATTGGAGGACTAACATGCCAACATTTATTGGAAAACCAGTTACAGTAGCTGAAGACAAGCAACTTCAAGTTGGAGATATCTTGCGTGACTTTAACTTGACAGCCACAGATTTGAGTCAAAAAACACTTTCAGAATTCGACGGTAAGAAAAAAGTTATCTCTATCCTTCCATCCATTGATACAGGTATCTGTTCAACTCAAACACGTACCTTTAACAAGGAATTGTCAGAACTAGATGATATAGTGGTAATTACTATTTCAGTGGACCTACCATTTGCACAAGCTCGTTGGTGTGGTGCTGAAGGTCTTGAAAATGCTATCATGCTTTCTGACTACTATGACAATAGTTTCGGAAAAGAATATGGTGTCCTTATCGAAGAATGGCACTTGTTAGCTCGTGCAGTTTTAGTTACAGATGCTGACAACAAGATTACCTATGTTGAGTATTTGGACAATATCAATTCAGATCCAAACTATGAAGCAGCAGTGGCAGCTGTTAAAAGTTTATAATTAAGAGACTTAGGTCTCTTTTTTTGCCTTTATTACAGTTTTCACTTGCAAAAGTATTAGCTTCTTGCTATTATTGTATAGAAATACTAATTACGGATACTAGAATATAAAAAGGAGATCCAATGTCTGAAAAAGAAAGACCTCAACTTATTATCGATTACGAAGCTAATACAGATAAACTCGTTCGTTTAGGAGATGTTGTCGATCAATTTAAAGGAAAAGCCGTTCCTGCTAAGGCAAAACCAGGAGAGTTTGCAGTTATTAACCTATCGGATATGACAAGCAACGGCATTGCCTACGATAACCTAAAGACGTTTTCTGAAGAACGCCGAAAATTATTACGCTTTCTTTTAGAAGATGGTGATGTCCTTATTGCTTCTAAGGGAACGGTTCAGAAAGTTGCTGTTTTCGAAGATCAAGGTAAGCGTGAAGTAGTCGCTTCATCAAACATAACAGTGCTTCGTCCCAAAGAGAAACTTCGTGGTTTCTACATCAAATTCTTTCTTGAAACTGAGATTGGGCGTGCCTATTTAGACTATGCTGATAAGGGTAAGGCTGTCCTAAATTTGTCGACAGCTGACCTCTTGGATATTAAAATTCCTGAGATACCGATTGTTAAGCAAGATTATCAAATTGCTGCCTACTTACGTGGGCGTGCCGATTACCACCGTAAGATGGTTCGTGCAGAGCAGGAGTGGGAAAATATCCAGCAAAACGTTACAGAAGCCCTATTTGGGAATTAACAAAGCCAACAAACTAAGATTTGTTGGTCTTTTTTTTCATTCACTATAGATTTATCACAACCTGTTGCAACAATCATAAAAGAGCATCCAGAGGTCAAGGAATTACTGATTAATCTTGGTTTCAAGCCCTTGTCCAACCCAGCTATGCTAAATACTGTCGGTAAGGTAACAAGTTTAAAAGCTGGCTCTAAGTTATCAAATATTCCCTTATCTAAAATTAAGTGAACCTTACTGTTCAATGGTTATGAGGTCATCGGAGACTAATATGGAAAACAATCGTATTCAAATACTTAAAGAAATTCTCCTTGATTTACATCATGGAGCTAGTCCCGAAAGTGTTCAAGAGCTTTTCAATCAACACTTCAAGGGAGTATCTGCACTTGAAATATCTATGATGGAGCATGAATTGATGGCATCTGAAGATGGGGTTACCTTTGAAGATGTAATGAGTCTCTGTAATGTCCATGCCAACTTATTCAAGGGAGCAATTGCAGATGTCGAAGTAGCAGATGCTGATCAAGAAGGTCATCCTGTCTATGTTTTCAAGCAAGAAAATCTAGCCCTACGTTCAGCTATACTTCGTATCCGTCGTATCATAGAAAACATCAGTAAACCTGAAAATGAGCCCTTTAAATCTGATTTATTAAACGGTCTTAAGCATCAGATGACTTTACTTGGGCAATTCCATAATCATTATATGCGTAAAGAAAAGCTTTTCTTTCCCATTATGGAGCGTTATGGTCACGATTCACCTCCAAAGGTTATGTGGGGAGTAGATGACGATATCCGAAAACTCTTTCGAGATGCAGAGTCTAAACTCCAAGAACTTTCGAACTCTGATGCTGATATTGAAGAATTCTCAAAAGCATTCGAAACATTTTCGGAAGAATTTGAAGCTATGATCTTCAAAGAAAAGGCTATCTTACTTATGATTCTGCTTGAAACCTCCACACAGGATGATTGGCTTTCAATTGCCGAGGAAAGCGATGCCTATGGCTATGCAATTATAAAAAAAAAACAGGCTAGGACAAGGACTGAGGAAAATACCGAAAATACTCGAATCATCGACACTCCTGAGGGTCAATTCACTATCACCTTCACGCCAAAACCAAAAAAAATCTGTCGCAAACAGAGAAACCACTCAGCCATTTGGTAATGGTTACCTTTCTGTTGAACAGGCTAATCTCATTCTTAATCATCTCCCTTTGGAAATCACTTTTGTTAATAAAGATGATGTTTTCCAATATTACAATGATAATGTCCCGGCAGATGAGATGGTCTTTAAACGAACACCTAGCTAAATTGGACGAAATGTTGAACTTTGTCATCCACCAAAAGTACTTGATAAGGTCAAGAAAATCTTTAACTTACTCAGAAGTGGGGAACGTGACCAAGTTCCAATGTGGTTCAAGTCTGAACGTTTAGGAAAATTCGTCTATGTAACTTATGCTGCTGTCAGGGATGACCAGGGGGATTTTCAAGGTGTCTTAGAGTATGTGCAAGATATTCAGCCTTTCTTTGAATTGGAAAGTGATCTAAATAGAGATATCGATTAAAATGAACAAGTAGTCCTGTGATTTCTTCTCATTATAAAAGTTAGGAGGTTAGAGATGTTGTTCTCTGCCTCTTTATGTTTCTACCTAGCTCTTTAGGATTGCTTTTGATATAATTAAAAGTATGATTTCAGGAATTATTAATCTAAAAAAAGAGGCTGGAATGACCAGTCATGATGCTGTTTTTAAACTACGCAAAATATTACATGAGAAAAAAATTGGGCACGGCGGAACTCTTGATCCAGATGTTACTGGTGTTCTACCTATAGCAGTTGGAAAAGCTACTCGTGTTATTGAATACATGACTGAAGCGGGTAAAGTCTATGAAGGCGAAATCACCATTGGATTTTCGACAACTACCGAAGATGCTAGTGGAGAAGTCGTCCAAACAACTCCAATAACAGAGCTAGATGGAGCAACTGTCGATCAGGCGATGGCTAGTTTTGAGGGAGAAATCACACAAATTCCTCCTATGTATTCAGCGGTTAAGATCAACGGAAAGAAACTTTATGAGTACGCCCGAGCTGGAGAAGAAGTTGAACGTCCTCAACGTCAGGTAAAAATTACCGAGTTTGTCCGAACCTCACCTATTGAGCTAGAAAACGGTACTGCAAGATTCACCTTCCGTGTTGCTTGTAGTAAAGGAACTTATGTCCGCACCTTATCTGTTGATTTGGGTGTAAAACTAGGCTTTGCTAGTCATATGTCTGCTCTGCGTCGAACAGCTTCTGCAGGTTTAACATTAGATTCATCCCTAAGCTTGTCACAAATTTCTGAAATGGTAGAAGCAGGAGACCAGTCCTTCCTACTCCCTATCGAATTTGGCGTTCAGGACCTGCCAGCCGTACAAGTCACTGAAGATGATGCCAAAGAAATCTCATTTGGTCGCTTTATTTCAATTAATAGCCAAGAGCCTTTGGTTGCTGCCTTTTTGGGCGACAAAGTTCTAGCTATTATGGAAAAGCGAGGTCAAGTCTATAAACCTAGAAAAGTATTAAGTCAATGAAAGTAACGCCGATAAACGATTATAAAGATATCCATCAGGATAAGGAAACCGTCTTGGTCTTAGGGTATTTCGATGCTCTTCATCGTGGTCACAAGGTCCTTTTTGATAAGGCACGCCAGATTGCTGATGAAAAACAGCTTGAAGTAGCTGTCCTTACCTTTAACGAGAGCCCTCAACTGACTTTCCAACGCTATACGGATGATCTCCTTCTGCATATCACAGCACCTCAGAGACGTTGTGATCTTTTTAAAGCCTATGGCACAGATCAACTTTACTTAACAGATTTTAATAGTGATTTTGCTCGAACAAGTTCTGACGACTTCATTACACGTTATATTAACCGTCTAAAAGCTCAAGCGATTGTAGTTGGGTTCGACTATAAATTCGGACACCATCGCACTGATACGGACTATTTAGACCGTAATTTTTCTGGTACTGTTCATGTCATTGAGGAACAGCAAAGTGGTGGCGAAAAGATTTCATCAACGCGTGTTCGTCAATTAATCCGAGAAGGCAATGTGAAAGAGGCCAATAATCTCTTAGGACATGAATTCTCTACGCGAGGGATCGTGGTACATGGTGATGCGCGTGGTCGGACTATTGGTTTCCCAACAGCAAATCTAGCACCTATCGATAGGACTATTCTACCAGCAGATGGTGTCTATGTTGCGGATGTCGTAATTGATGGTAAGCGCTATCGTTCCATGACTAGTCTAGGAAAAAACGTCACTTTTGGTGGTACAGAGTTACGTCTTGAAGCCAATATCTTTGATTTTGAAGGTGATATATATGGAAAAACAATCGAAGTCTTCTGGTTAGATTATATCCGTGATATAATAAAATTCAATAATATAGACGAGCTATGTGACCAACTGAAAGCGGATAAAAAAATTGCGGAAAACTTTAAGAAAGCGTAGCCAAAACTAAGAAAATAATGTATAATATTTTTGGAAAGTTAATGTGAAAGGGGTGTTTGCATGGTAACTTTATTTTTATCACCTAGCTGCACCAGCTGTAGAAAGGCACGAGCATGGTTGATCAATCATGAAGTTGCTTTTGACGAACGCAATATCATCACGAGCCCATTAACTCACGATGAATTGATGAATATTTTGTCTCATACGGAAAATGGTACTGAAGATATCATTTCAACTCGTTCTAAAGTCTTTCAGAAGTTGAATATTGATGTGGATAATTTGACAATTGAGGAGCTCATTCAATTGATTTCTGAATATCCAAATCTTCTTCGTCGACCAATCATTATGGATAACAAACATATGCAAATCGGTTTTAACGAAGATGAGATTCGTGCCTTTTTGCCTCGTGACTATAGAAAGCAAGAATTGCGTCAAGCGACTATTAGTGCTGAAATTAAGGGTAATAATGACTAAAGGAAATTATTCCTACCCACTCGATCCATCATGGAGCACTGAGGAAATTACCACAGTGCTTCATTTTTTGAGTCAGGTAGAAAAAGCATATGAGAGTAAGGTTGACCGTGATCAGCTCTTGGAGGCTTATAAGGCGTTTAAAACAGTTGTTCCAGGAAAAGCACCTGAAAAGCAACTAGACAAGGCCTTCCAAGAAGCAAGCGGTTTTTCAACCTACCAAGCTGTCAGAGCTGCTAAAGCAAAAGAAAAAGGATTTGTAACACTTGGAAAATAAACTTGTTTTTGCTAAAGAAATCATCAAGGAAGCTGGGGCGTTTATTAAAAAAAGTTTGAGTAAAACAATCACGGTAGAGGAAAAGTCTGCTTTTGATGATTTAGTAACTAATATTGATAAACAAACGCAAGATTTACTGGTAGCACGCATTAAATCAGCTTTCCCAACAGACAATATTTTGGCTGAAGAAAATAACATGGTTCATAATATCAAAGATGGAAACGTCTGGGTCTTGGATCCTATTGATGGGACAGTCAATTTTATCGTCCAACAGGATAATTTCTGTGTCATGATTGCCTATTACGAAAAGGGACAGGGAAAATTTGGCCTAATATACAACGTTATGGCTGATCAGCTTTTCTATGGTGGGGGTCAGTTTGACGTATACTGCAACGATAAATTGCTTTCACCATATAAGAGACGTCCTCTGGATCGTTGTCTAGTAGGTAGTAACGCTGCTATGTACGCTAAAAATTACCATGGCATAAAAGGATTCATTGACAAAACTTTGGGTGTTCGAGTGTATGGTGGTGCTGGTCTAAGTATGTCCAAGGTCCTTTCTGGTCAAATTTTAGCTTACTTTTCAGTTATTTACCCATGGGATTATGCTGCAGCAAGTATTATGGGAAAAAAATTGGACTACCAACTTGAAACCATTACTGGAGAGCTACTTGATTATTCTAGTCGCCAAGCTGTGATGCTTGTTCCTAAAGATAGACTTGAAGAAATCAGAGATATTCTTAACTCAGAAAATTAACTTTAAAAATATATACTATTCTGGACAAATCAGAATAGCAAGTTCTCTTGGGTGGTCCAGTTTTTTGATAGAAAGGAAACTATGAAATTTCCATCAGATTTTATAGAAAAATATAAAGACTTACTTGGTGCTGAAGCGGAGGAATTCTTTACATCTTTTGATCAAGAAGCTGTGTCTGCCTACCGCATTAACCCTCTTAAAAAGCAGCAGAAGGACTATCCTGATCCTATTCCTGGAACACCTTGGGGCTATTACGGTAAAATTTCAGGAAAATCTTCTGACCACGCGACTGGTTTAGTTTATTCTCAAGAACCAGCTGCTCAAATGGTTGCTCAAGTGGCAGCTCCATCAAAAGGAAGCCGTGTTCTAGACTTAGCCGCAGCACCAGGCGGAAAATCCACGCATCTCCTAAGCTATCTGGATAACACAGGTTTACTCGTCAGCAACGAAATCAATTTCAAACGTAGCAAGGTTCTAGTTGAGAATATTGAGCGATTTGGTGCTAAAAATGTTGTTGTGACTAATACGTCAGCTGATAAACTAGCCAAAGTTTTTAAAAATTATTTTGATATGATTGTCTTTGATGGACCATGTTCTGGAGAAGGAATGTTTCGCAAGGACCCTGATGCAATCCAGTATTGGCACAAGGACTATCCTAGTGAACTGGCACAATTGCAGAAGGACATCCTAGCAGATGGTTTGAAGATGTTAGCCCCAGGAGGACAATTAGTTTACTCAACATGTACCTGGTCTCCTGAGGAAAATGAAGGTGTTGTTGCTTGGATTTTAGAGAATTACCCTGACCTTGAATTGGTGGCAATCCCTAAATTGAACGGGATGAGCGATGGGATTGATTTTCCAGAAACAGCTCGAATGTATCCACACCATTTCAAGGGGGAAGGTCAGTTTGTGGCAAAATTCCAGGATAAGCGCATGCCTGAGCAGTCATGCATCAAAGAGGGGAAAACAAACCTCAATAAGGAGCAAAAACAGCTCTGGGATGATTTTGTTAAAAAACACCTCAAGCTACCTCTAGACGGTTTACTACAAGTCTTTGGCGACAACCTCTATCTACTTCCTAGGGGACTACCAGATCTTTCCAAAGTTAAAATCGCACGCAATGGCTTGCATCTTGGCATCTTCAAGAAAAAACGTTTTGAGCCAAGTTTTGCACTTGGAATTGCTTTAACATCGGATGAAGTAGTCTCAAGTATAGAGTTAACTCAAGAACAATTTGCACAGTATGCCTCTGGTAATGTGGTTACACTTGACCAAACGTTAGAAAACGGTTGGTATCAACTTTTGGTAGATGGTAATGGATTTGGCTTTGCTAAGGTTATTGGAAATACTTTAAAAAACTACTATCCTAAGGGTTTAAGATTCCATATTTGAAGCCTGTAATCAAACTGTAACATGACATAATTAACCTAGACTTGGTATAATTAATTTAATGTCTTTTAACAGTATATATTGAAGGCATTGGTTAAATTTTGTGACAACATATCGGAGGATAGAAATGAAAAAAACAAAAGGCCTTGCAGTGATTTTATCACTGGCAATGGCCATGCTAGTCTTAACTGGTTGTGCCTCTTGGATTGACCGTGGTCAGTCCATTACAGCAGTTGGTTCTACGGCTCTTCAACCCTTAGTAGAAGCAGCATCATATGGTTTTGCTGAAAAGAATCCTGAAATTGTGGTTAACGTCCAAGGGGGCGGTTCTGGTACTGGACTTTCCCAAGTGCAATCAGGTGCTGTTGAAATTGGGAATAGTGATCTTTTCGCTGAGGAAAAATCTGGAATCGATGCCAGTAAGCTCGTAGACTTTCAAGTTGCAGTTGCAGGTATTGCAGTTATCACTAATCAGAAAGTATCCGTTGATAATTTGACAACAGAACAACTTCGTAAAATCTTCACTGGAAAAATCACAAACTGGAAACAGCTTGGTGGACAGGATTTGGAAATTACTATCGTTAACCGAGCAGCTAGCTCAGGAACACGCGTAACTTTCGATGCTGTGATTATGGATGGCAAATCACCAATCCGTACCCAGGAGCAAGATTCTAACGGAATGGTTAAGTCAATTGTCGCTCAGACACCAGGTGCTATTTCATACCTATCATTTGCTTACCTTGATGATTCAGTTAAAACATTGAAACTAAATGGATTTGAACCTAATGCGAAAAATGTTGCGACTAACGATTGGCCTATTTGGTCCTACGAGCATATGTATACTAAAGGGAAACCTAATAGCTACACCAAACAATTCTTAGACTACATGATTAGTGACGAGGTTCAAGAAAATATCGTTAAAAAAATGGGATACATTCCAATTCATACTATGAAAGTTACTAAGGATGCTGACGGCAAGGTTACAAAGAAGAGTGAGGAGTAATCATGAAAAATGAAAAATTGATGAAACAATTAACTTCACCCTCTAAAAATTCACGCCTTGAGAAATTTGGTAAAACAATCACTTTCCTTTGCTTGGCCTTGATTGTTTTCATCGTAGCATTGATTTTACTTTTCGTTGCTCAAAAAGGCTTGGCGACTTTCTTTGTTAATAAAGTCAGCTTAGTCGAGTTTCTCTTTAGTGGCGATTGGTCACCGTCTGAAGGCAAATTCGGGGCTCTGCCAATGATTATAGGGTCATTTTTGGTTACCTTACTTTCAGCCTTGATTGCAACGCCATTTGCCATTGGTGCAGCTATCTTTATGACTGAGATTTCTCCTAAGGGAGCTAAATTCCTACAACCCGCTATTGAACTCTTAGTAGGAATTCCATCTGTTGTTTACGGATTCATTGGTCTGCAAGTCGTGGTTCCATTTGTTCGCTTCATTTTTGGTGGAACAGGTTTTGGTATCCTTTCAGGTACCTTTGTCTTATTCGTCATGATTCTACCAACCGTAACCTTTATGACAACAGATGCACTTCGTGCAGTGCCACGTCATTATCGTGAAGCTAGTCTTGCCATGGGAGCTACTCGCTGGCAAACAATTTGGCGTGTGACACTTAATGCGGCTAAACCGGGTATTTTCACTGCTGTTATCTTTGGTATGGCCCGTGCCTTTGGTGAGGCTCTTGCCGTTCAGATGGTTGTTGGAAATTCCGCAGTTATTCCTACGTCTTTAACGACACCAGCAGCAACGTTGACCTCTGTATTGACTATGGGAATCGGAAATACAGTCATGGGAACTGTTTCAAATAATGTCCTTTGGTCACTTGCCTTAGTGCTCTTATTGATGAGTCTTGGTTTCAATATGTTGGTGAAATTTATCACTCGTGAGAGAAAGAGAAATTATGAACGCTAAAAAAGTCGATAAAATTGCTATCAGCACGCTCTATGTGATTGCTGGCATTATTGTAACAATCCTAGCAGCCTTGATTCTCTATATCTTGGTTCGCGGGATTCCACACATCAGTTGGTCATTCCTGACTAGTATGTCATCATCTCACAAAGCTGGCGGAGGAATTGGAGTTCAACTATACAATTCATTATTTTTGTTGGTTATTACTTTAATTATTTCTGTTCCTCTTTCAATGGGAGCTGGTATCTTCCTATCAGAATATGCCAAAAAAGGCCGGCTCAGCAACTTTGTCCGTACCTGTATTGAAATCCTTTCATCACTGCCTTCAGTGGTGGTCGGACTCTTTGGTTATTTAATTTTTGTTGTACAATTCCAGTACGGATTTTCAATCCTTTCAGGTGCCTTGGCATTGACTGTCTTTAACTTGCCTCAAATGACTCGTACCGTTGAAGATAGTTTACGCACAGTTCACCACACTCAACGCGAAGCTGGACTTGCCTTAGGCTTGTCTAGATGGGAAACTATATGTCACGTTGTCATTCCTGAAGCTTTGCCTGGTATTGTGACTGGAATAGTACTTTCCTCTGGACGTATTTTTGGGGAAGCAGCAGCACTTATTTACACAGCAGGACAATCTGCACCAGCGCTTAACTGGAGCAACTGGAATCCGCTTAGCATATCTAGTCCAATATCAATTTTCCGTCAAGCTGAGACACTTGCTGTTCACATCTGGAAGGTCAACTCAGAAGGTACGACACCTGACGCCACTGCAGTGTCTGCTGGTTCAGCAGCAGTGCTTATGATTTTCATCTTGATTTTCAACTTTGGTGCACGTCGTTTAGGAGCTTACCTCCATAAGAAATTAACATCCGCTTAAAGGAGATTTCATGACAAAATACAATTGGGACGAGCGTCATATTATCACCTTCCCAGAGAAGAAGCTCGCTCTTGAAACCAAGGATTTGCATGTCTACTATGGTCAAAAAGAAGCCATCAATGGTATTGATATGCAATTCGAAAAAAATAAAATCACTGCACTCATCGGTCCCTCAGGATGTGGGAAATCAACCTTTCTTCGTAGCCTAAACCGCATGAATGATACTATTGATGTTGCCAAGGTTACTGGACAAATCCTTTATGAAGGAGTTGATGTCAATGCAAGTAATATCAATGTTTATGAAATGCGCAAACACATTGGAATGGTCTTTCAACGTCCAAACCCATTTGCCAAGTCTATCTATAAAAACATCACCTTTGCCCATGAATGTAATGGTGTGAAAGATAAGCAAACTTTGGATGAGATTGTTGAAACATCACTTAAACAAGCGGGACTTTGGGAACAAGTAAAAGATGACCTTCATAAGTCAGCTTTTACACTCTCTGGTGGTCAGCAACAACGTCTTTGTATCGCAAGGGCTATCGCCGTTAAACCACAGATTCTTCTTATGGATGAGCCAGCAGCTTCATTAGATCCTGTAGCTACTATGCAGCTAGAAGAAACCATGTTTGAGCTGAAAGAAGATTATTCCATTATTATCGTCACACACAATATGCAACAAGCGGCTCGTGCCAGTGATTATACAGCATTTTTCTACCTTGGTGATCTTATCGAATATGATGAAACCAAGAAAATCTTCCAAGATGCTGCTCTACAGTCAACCAGTGACTATGTATCAGGACGCTTTGGATAGAAAGGAGCACTTATGACTGAACCAATCATTTCAATCAATGATTTATCGGTGTATTTCAATAAGAAAAAAGCCATTAATAATGTGACTATGGATTTCTATCCAAATGAAATCACAGCCCTTATCGGGCCATCTGGATCAGGAAAATCAACCTTGCTTCGTTCTATCAACAGAATGGGGGACTTAAACCCTGAATGCACAGTTACTGGTGCAGTTTCCTACAATGGCCACAATGTCTACAGTCCTCGAACAGATACTGTTGAACTCCGTAAGGAAATTGGTATGGTCTTCCAACAACCCAATCCCTTCCCTATGTCTATATATGAGAACGTAGTCTATGGCCTTCGTATCAATGGTATCAAAGATAAGGCGGTTCTTGACAAAGCAGTAGAAGAATCTCTAAAAGGAGCTTCAGTCTGGGAGGAGGTTAAGGACCGACTTCATGACTCAGCACTTGGTCTTTCAGGTGGGCAACAACAACGAGTTTGTGTTGCACGGGTACTTGCCACCTCACCAAAGGTAATTCTTCTTGACGAACCAACATCTGCCCTAGACCCTATTTCCGCTGGTAAGATTGAAGAAACACTCTATAACCTTAAAGATCAATATACATTGTTGCTTGTCACACGTTCTATGCAACAGGCAAGCCGTATATCTCAACGAACAGCCTTTTTCCTCGATGGAGAACTTATTGAGTATTCATCAACTAAAGACATGTTCCTTAATCCACAACACAAAGAAACCGAAGATTACATTACCGGTAAGTTAGGTTAAGAAAGGACGGAGTCATTAACAATTATGATGTTACGAACACCCTTTGAAGAAGAATTAGAAAAGCTTCACAACCAATTTTATGCCATGGGTACTGAAGTTGCTGCACAGCTCAAAAAATCTCTGCGTGCCTTTATTAGTCATGACCTTGAATTAGCCAAGGAAGTTATCGAAAACGACGAAATCGTCAATAACTACGAAACCAAACTTGAGAAAAAATCACTTGAACTTATTGCGCTCCAGCAACCTGTATCAAGTGATTTACGTACTGTAATCACTGCATTAAAAGCATCTAGTGACGTCGAACGTATGGGTGACCATGCGGTGGCCATCGCTAAAGCAACCATCCGTATTAAGGGTGAAAGCAGAATGACAGATATTGAAACTGAAATCAAGAAAATGGGAAAAGCCGCCCGCCACATGGTCGAAGAAGCTCTCGAAGTTTACTTGAATGGTGACGAAGAACGTGCTTATGAAATCGCAGCTTCAGACGAGATTATTGATAATTATTTCCGTGACATCCAAGCTATGACAGTAGAAGGTGTCCGCGAAAATCCAGATGCAGCATTTGCTGCCAAAGAGTATATCCAAGTACTCGTGTACCTAGAACGTATTGGTGATTATGCCCGTAATCTTTGTGAATGGGTTGTCTACCTCAAGTCTGGAAAAATCATTGAATTATAGGCAAAGTTTAAAATCTATGTTATAATGAGCCTGTATTGAATAATTCAGGCTCATTTCTTTTGTTAAAGTACCTGATATCGAAACAAATATCAGTCTGTTTCGATACGAAAAGTTAGATTAGGAGTATTTACATATGACAGCATCTGTTGCTCGTTTTATCGAAAGTTTCATCCCTGAAAATTACAATCTTTTCTTGGACATTAATCGTTCTGAAAAGACCTTTACAGGGAATGTTGCCATTACTGGTGAAGCCATTGATAATCACATCTCTCTTCACCAAAAAGACCTTACCATTAATTCAGTTCTCTTGGATAATGAATCCTTGAACTTCCAAATGGATGATGCCAATGAGGCTTTTCATATTGAACTTCCAGAAACTGGGGTTCTAACAATTTTCATAGAATTTTCTGGCCGCATCACAGATAATATGACTGGTATTTATCCATCATATTACACTTACAATGGTGAAAAGAAGGAAATTATTTCAACACAGTTTGAATCTCATTTCGCCCGTGAAGCTTTTCCTTGTGTTGATGAACCAGAAGCAAAAGCAACTTTTGATCTTTCATTGAAATTTGACGCTGAAGAGGGCGATACTGCCTTGTCAAATATGCCAGAAATCAATAGCCATTTGCGTGAAGAAACTGGAGTTTGGACATTCGAGACAACACCTCGCATGTCTACATACCTTCTCGCCTTTGGTTTCGGTGCTCTTCATGGTAAAACAGCTAAAACAAAAAACGGCACTGAAGTTGGTGTCTTCGCTACAGTTGCACAAGCAGAAAATAGCGTCGACTTCGCTCTTGATATTGCCGTTCGTGTCATCGAATTCTATGAAGACTACTTCCAAGTCAAGTATCCTATTCCATTATCATACCACCTTGCTCTTCCTGACTTTTCAGCGGGTGCCATGGAAAACTGGGGTCTTGTTACCTATCGTGAAGTTTACCTCCTTGTAGATGAAAATAGCTCAGCTGCAAGCCGTCAACAAGTTGCCCTTGTTGTTGCTCACGAATTGGCTCACCAATGGTTCGGTAACCTTGTTACCATGAAATGGTGGGATGATTTATGGCTTAACGAAAGTTTCGCCAACATGATGGAGTATGTTTCAGTAAATGCTATTGAACCAAGCTGGAACATCTTTGAAGATTTCCAAACAACTGGTGTACCTAATGCTCTTCAACGTGACGCAACAGACGGCGTACAGTCTGTCCACATGGAAGTCAATCATCCAGACGAGATTAACACCCTCTTTGATAGTGCTATTGTTTATGCCAAGGGTAGCCGTCTTATGCATATGCTCCGCCGTTGGTTAGGCGATGAAGCCTTTGCCAAAGGGCTTAAAGCTTACTTTGAAAAACACCAATATAACAATACTGTTGGACGTGACCTTTGGAATGCTCTTTCAGAGGCTTCAGGTAAGGATGTCTCTAGCTTCATGGACACATGGTTAGAGCAACCAGGATACCCAGTGGTTAGTGCAGAAGTTGTTGATGATACGCTTATCCTTAGTCAAAAACAATTCTTCATTGGTGAACATGAAGACAAAGGGCGCCTTTGGGAGATTCCATTGAATACAAACTGGAATGGGCTTCCAGATACACTTTCAGAAGAGCGTATTGAGATTCCAAATTATAGCCAGCTTGCTACTGAAAATAATGGAGTTCTCCGTCTTAATACAGCTAATACAGCACATTACATCACAGACTATCAAGGACAACTCTTGGACAATATCTTAGAAGATTTTGCAAACCTTGATACTGTAAGTAAACTTCAAATCTTACAAGAACGCCGTCTTCTAGCGGAAAGTGGACGTATCTCGTATGCAAGCCTAGTTGGTCTTCTTGATCTTGTCGAAAAAGAAGAAAGCTTCTTGATTTCTCAAGCTAAATCTCAAATCCTTGCTGGTTTGAAACGCTTTATCGATGAAGATACAGAAGCCGAAGTGCATTATAAAGCCTTGGTAAGTCGTCAATTCCAAAATGACTTTGAACGCCTTGGTTTCGATGCCAAAGAAGGGGAGTCTGATGAAGATGAAATGGTCCGTCAAACAGCTCTTAGCTACTTGATTGAAGCAGACTATCAACCAACAGTCCTTGCAGCCGCAAATGTTTTCCAAGCCCATAAAGAAAACATAGAAAGCATTCCAGCAAGTATCCGTGGCCTTGTCCTCATCAACCAAATGAAACAAGAAAACAGTCTTTCTCTTGTTGAAGAGTATATTAATGCATACGTGGCAACAAACGACAGTAACTTCCGTCGTCAATTGACCCAAGCACTTTCATATCTTAAAAATCAAGAAGGTCTTGACTACGTACTAGGTCAGCTAAAAGATAAAAACGTTGTTAAACCGCAAGATTTGTATCTCTGGTATATGAACTTCCTCAGCAAATCTTTTGCTCAAGAGACCGTTTGGGACTGGGCTAAAGAAAACTGGGAATGGATTAAAGCAGCTCTTGGTGGCGATATGAGCTTTGATAGTTTTGTTAATATCCCAGCAGGAATCTTTAAAAATCAAGAACGTCTTGACCAATATATTGCATTTTTCGAGCCACAGACAAGTGACAAAGCTTTGGAACGTAATATTTTGATGGGAATTAAAACAATTGCTGCACGCGTAGACTTAATTGAAAAAGAAAAAGCTGCGGTTGAATCAGCTCTTAAAGATTATTAATATAAAAAACAAGCTTTCCATGAAGGAGAGTTTGTTTTTATTCACAATGATTTACATAATTTTAGTTCTGCTAACAATCGTAAATAAAATTAGCATCACATAATTAAATTTATGTATAATAAAAATAATCAACCTAAATCGGAATGGTTTTGATTGGTTAATTATAAATTATCTAGAGCATTTTTTTGCTCATCATTTACAATATGGGTGTAAAGATCAGTGACCTGAGTGGAAGCATGACCAAGTTGATGACTAACTAAAACTTGAGACTTAGTAGCATCATAAAGACGTGTTGCCAAAGTATGACGTAGTTTGTGGGGAGTGACACGAATCTTGAAATCCTGAGAATACTTAGCAACCATTTTTTCGATACTTGAAGCATCAATACGGTTGGGAACGCCTCGATATTCTGTTAAAAATAGAGCAACATCTTGCTTTTCAGCCTTATAGCGTTTATTACGTATGCTAAGATAGTTTTCAAGATAGGGTCTTGCAAAACTCGCCATATTAACCGAGTCCCGTTGACCACCTTTTCGAGTAACGTCAATAACCATCATTTTTAAATTGATATCTTTAAGGTCCAGATTTACAGCCTCAGAGAGTCGAACGCCTGAAGACAGCAGCAGGGCAATGATGGCTAAATCTCGCTCTTTATTCTTATAAAACGAAGATTTCGCACGATTTGAGAGTTTGACTTCGTATTCATTTTCTACATAATCAAGGAACTTCATGGTTTCATCGCCTAGAAAAAGTTTTTGTTTGATATTCTCAGCACGTGCAGCCAAGGTCTCTTTCTTTTTCTTAGTCGAAATTTTTTTCATGACGTTACGATAGAAATATGGTTCACCATCAGGTCCCTCGACCTCCTCAGTTAAATACTTATAGAGACTAGATAGAGCTGAAAGCGTACGATTAATGGTTGTTTGAGAGACACCCTGTTTCTTTGAATAGGTATTTAAAGATGGACGTTCACGTAGATAGAGGACAAACGATTCCATATCTTTTTTAGTTAGATTCTCCAAGGTTTTGATATGAATTGAGGCAATATCATCAGCATCTGAAATACCTGAGTCAATTAACCAGTTAAAAAAGCGTTTATATTCCTTGAGATATTCATATAAGGTCGTGAAAGAATACGGTACCGATAGTTTAGATTGATAATACTCCAAAACAAACCAAGGCATAAGAGATTTGTATTCTTCAATTTTTTCTAGTAAGAGTTCACGTTTCATTAATCTTATTCTCCATAATTACTTAAATTACTTAATAGAAGTATATCACACCCTTATATTTCTTTCAAGAAAATTACAGTTTTTCGGAAAGATGTTATGAGGTGTTCTTCTCTTATGGTCTTTTTAGGTTTGCTGGCCTATGCTATTAAAAACTTACTAATCATCTACAATAATTTACGCATACAAAAACAACCTGGAGTTTGCCAGATTGTTTCAAACAATGATTAAGCTACGATAGCTTTTGCAACCTCCTCAGTTGTCATGTGTGAGAAATAAAGCGTTGTGTCAATGGTTTTGAGTTTTGCCAGGACATCTTCGTACTCGTAAGGTACACCGACCAAAAGTTCTTCAATATCAGATACATCGCCAATACCAAAGAAATCTCCGTAAATCTTAACAGATTTAATAATTGAATTTTCAACATTTGCATAGGTAGAAATCTTACCAGCTGGGTAACGGACATTACGTTCTACCGTGTATTCTGGAGATTGGCCGTATGTCCAGTCCCATGTATTGAATTGTTTCTCATAAGACTCTTGAATCTTAGCCAAATCGTCTTCAGAAAGGACATATTCGGTCATTTCTGGGTAGAATTCTTTCATTTTTTCCAAGATCTTATCTGAGAATTCATTTACAGTGCATTTTTCTGGCAATTCGTCTACAATGTTAGTCACACGAGCACGTACAGACTTAACGCCTTTAGATTCAATTTTGTCTTTGCTGACTTTAAGGGCTTGACCAAGAACGGACATATCAACGTCAAAGAGTAAGCAACCATGGTGCATCATACGACCTTTATAGTAGGCTTGGGCATTTCCGCAAAATTTTTTACCATCGATCTCAAGATCGTTACGGCCAGTAAATTCAGCCTTAACGCCCAAATCAGCAAGTGTTGCGATTACCGGTTGAGAAAATGTCTTAAAGTCAAATGCGCCTTCATCTGCCTTATTTGAGATGATAGTATAGTTGAGGTTGTTCAAATCGTGATAAACAGCACCACCACCAGATAAACGACGAACGACCTTAATATCATGAGCATCAGTATATTCTTTGTTAATCTCTTGAATGGTATTTTGGTGTTTACCAACAATGATAGCTGGACGGTTAATCCAGAGAATGAACAATTCATCTTCATCTACCAATTCACGAAAGGCATAGGCTTCCAAAGCAATATTATAGGCAGGATCATTTGATGTGTTTACGATATATTTCATGATGTCTCCTCTTGTAATGTGGTACCTATATTATAATGGAAAACGGTGACAAAGTACACGAAGATGGCTTGAGAGCAATTATTTTCATGATATAATAGTAAAAAACATGGGAGTTAGGGATGATAAAGTAATTTTGTAGGTATTGTAAAAGACTGAAAATCATACTAGCGCTTCTTCTTCTTATGGCTTGTATAGGTCTTCTTCTTTTTAACGGTTACAATAGAGATTTTAGACCTTATCTCTATGATAAGAGCAATTACTATTACAAGGCTTATCATTACAAGGTCAAGAAGATAAAACCTCAAAAGAAAATTGTCAAAGATATAGAGATTGAAGTTCTACACTTTGGAAAAGACGATTTCCCTGATAATCTCTCTACATATAAGGACAGCCATTATACTGACAAAGGAATTAATCCGAGAAGGCTTTTTTTGCATATCACTTTTACAGATAATACCAATATGACTTTACCATTTGGACAGGTGACTTCCACTGAAAACTATTCTGAACGTTATAAAAACAATTTCGATTATAAAGTTTTTGAAGTCGGTCTAGGCTTTGATAAAGAATGGTTTTCTAATGCAGAGAATTACAAACAAATGATTCAGCGTTTCCCTGGATTACATGATAAAACAATAGATACCGACTTCGAATTGTGCCTAAGAGAATTTTCTCTTTTTGATAGTCCCTGGCGATACCCTATATCAAACTGGAGCTGTAAAAGATGGTGTAAGTGAATACAACTTTCAGTTGAAAAATCCTAAGTCAGAAAAAATGAAAAGTTATATTATCTATGGAAATGAAGGTGACATTCCAATATGGGATTGGGAGGCTTCCCTTTGTTACCTTTGATAAGGATGATGCTAGTAAAGAAAGAATTCAGGACTTCTTCGATGACTACGATATTAGAGAATATGATAATCTTTGGGATGAAAGATACAATATAACAACATTTCCTCGCTTAAATTATTTTAGAGGAGATGGCTATAATTTTTATAAGATGGTCTTTTACTCAGATGAATTTACAAATTTTCCACTTAGTCTTGATTTAACAGGTAAGAACGAGAATTTTAAGATTACTATTACGGATTCTTACCTAGAAGAAGAATCTAGAACAACAAAAGACGAAATCCATTATCTAAAATACTCTAAGTCTAATACTTACGATTCATCAAATAAAGAAGCATATATTAATGATATACTAAATTATCATGCGAAATAACATAATCTTATTTATGTAAACACGGTTAATTATCCTATTGGCTGTGTTTTTTCATGCAAAAAAACAAGACCATTTCTGATCTTGTTTTCCTTCTATGCAACTAGGCTAATATTTTGTGTGCCAGATATCTTTGTCATATTGTTCGATTGTACGGTCAGATGAGAAGAATCCTGCTTTAGCAATGTTGTAAACAACTTTCTTGTTCCATGCATCTTGATCTTCGTAAGCTGCGTATACTTCTTCTTTCTTCTCGATGTATTCGGCCAAGTCAATCAATGTCATGAACCAGTCTTTAGAGATAAGTTCTTTGTAAAGACGTTCCAAACGTTCTTTATCCCCAACTTTTACAAGGTCCTCGCTTACGATAAAATCAACAGCTGCTTTGATGTTAGCATCATTTTCGTAGTAATCACGTGATACGTAACCTTCTTTTTTATAAAGGTCAATGATTGTATCAGAGTCTTTACCGAATATGAAGATGTTTTCTGGTCCTACCAATTTAGCAATCTCAACGTTGGCACCATCCATTGTACCAAGTGTAAGGGCACCATTAAGCATTAATTTCATGTTACCTGTACCTGAAGCTTCTTTAGAAGCCAATGAGATTTGTTCTGAAATATCTGTCGCTGGGATAAGGTGTTCAGCAACTGTTACGTTGTAGTTCTCAACCAAGTGGACGTTGAGGTATTTGCTTACTTTTGGATCATTATTAATGAGTTCAGAAAGTGATAAGATCAAGTGAATGATGTCTTGAGCAATAACATAGGCAGGAGCTGCTTTACCACCAAAGATGATTGTGATTTTACGTTTTGGAAGGTTTCCTTTTTTGATTTCCAAGTATTTGTGGATGACATACAAAGCGTTCATTTGTTGACGTTTGTATTCGTGGAAACGTTTGATTTGTGTATCGATGATTGAATTTTCGTCAAGATCAATACCTTTATTGGATTTAAGATAACGTTTAAGAGCTAATTTGTTATCATATTTGATTTGAGACAAACGTTTGTGTACTGCAGGATCATCTGCAAAGGCAGCTAATTTCTCCAATTGAGTGGCATCAGTAAGGTAATCATCACCAATTAACTCTTTTATGTAATCAGCAAGTTCTTGGTTAGCGAATTCCAACCAACGACGGAATGAAATACCGTTTGTTTTGTTGTTGAAACGTTCTGGGTAAAGGTCGTAGAAAGGTTTCAACTCTGATGTCTTAAGGATTTCTGTGTGAAGCTTTGCAACACCGTTTACGCTTGTAGAGAAGTGGATATCCATGCGGGCCATGTGAACACGGTTGTGTTCGTCAATAATTTGAACACGTGGATCATCGAATTTGCCACGAACGATGGCATCCAATTTCTTGATGATAACAACAAGGTGTGGAACAACTTCTTCAAGATAGTCAAGAGGCCATTTTTCAAGAGCTTCAGCCAAGATAGTGTGGTTTGTGTAACCTACCATTTTGCTCACGATTGCTACTGCTTCATCAAATTCAAATCCATGTTTTTCTGTCAAAAGACGAATCAATTCAGGGATAACCATTGATGGGTGAGTATCGTTGATTTGTACGAAAGCGTAATCTGGAAGATCGTGAAGGTTAGAACCACGTTCGATAGCTTCGTCAATCAAAAGTTGAGCAGCGTTTGACACCATGAAGTATTGTTGGTAGATACGCAAGAGCTCACCTTTACGAGTTGAATCATCTGGGTAAAGGAAGAGTGTCAAGTTCTTTTGAATTTCATCTTGATCAAAAGTGATTCCTTTTTCAATTAAACCATAGTCCAAACCATTGATATCGAAGAGGTTAAGGTAGTTCTTAGTTTCTTTCTTGTAACCCAAGACATCCAAACGGTCCAAGCGAGATTTCAAAGTGAAGTTTTTGAATGGGACATCGTAAGAGATGTCAGTTGGAACCAACCATGATTGATCTTCAATCCAGTAATCTGGTTCAGCATATTGTTTGTTATCTTTGAAGACTTGTTTGAAAAGACCACAGTGGTATTTAAGACCGACACCTTCACCGTTAATGCCAAGTGTTGACATAGAATCTATGAAACATGCAGCCAAGCGTCCCAAACCACCATTACCAAGAGATGGTTCTGGTTCAATATCTTCGATTTCACTGATTGATTTTCCGACAGCAGCTAATTCAGCTTTCACATCTTTATAGATACCCAAGTTAATCAAGTTATTAGACAAAAGTTTACCAATCAAGAACTCAGCTGAGATGTAGTAAACTTTACGTTTACTATCATTTTTAGGTTTTGAAGCAGCTGCTTCTTTTACAAATTCTAACAAAAGGTAGTAGATTTCTTCGTTTGAAAGTTCTTTAAGGTTTTTATTTTTCGCTTCAACGTAATTTGTAAATGTAGACATTTTATTTATTTCCTCGATTTCCTCGATTATATCTTTCTGTAATATCAGTCAAAAATTCTTTTTTATCAACGGTGATTTCACCTGGAAGCATACGCCATCTCCAGTTTCCTCCAACTGTGTTAGGGATGTTTTTACGGCTATTTTCATTTTTATCAAGAATATCTTGCATAGTCACAATAGCTGTGTTACTTACTGTTGCGAAGAGTGTGCGAAGAAGGGCACGTGTGATTGGTTCACCTTGACGACGGTTGATATAAGCATCAGTGTAATCACGTTGCTCTTGTGTCAAGTTATTATACCAACCATTAGTAACTTCATTATCATGTGTACCAGTGTAAGCCACTGAGTGTTGTGTGTATGCGTGTGGAACATAAATGCTGTTACCAGTGGTATCATAGAAACCAAAGTGAAGAATCTTCATTCCTGGGTAACCACAGTCTGCAAGAAGTTTACGTGTCTTATCATCAATATTACCAAGATCTTCGGCAATAATCTTAAGATCACCCAACTCTTCTTTAACCACTTTGAAGAGGTCATAACCAGGTCCTGGAACCCATTTACCATTTTCAGCAGTTTCATCTCCAGCAGGAATTTCCCAGAAATCAGAGAAACCTTTGAAGTGGTCGATACGCAAGCAATCAAAAAGTTTGAATGATTCTTGAATACGGAAGACCCACCAAGCATAGTTTTCTGCTTTGTGTTTATCCCAATCATAAATTGGATTCCCCCAAAGTTGTCCTGTTGGTGAGAAGTTATCTGGTGGAACTCCGGCAATGTAACGTGGCTTACATTCAGCATCTAATTTGAAAAGGTGTGGTTGAGTCCAGACTTCCACGCTATCAGCTGAAACGTAGATTGGCATATCACCAATAATTTGAATACCGTTCTTATTAGCATAGGCTTTCAACTCTGCCCATTGGCTAAAGAAGAGGTATTGCACAACTTGATGGTATGTGATAACACCAGTAAGTTCTTTGCGAAGCTTTTCAAGAGTTGCTTCATCACGTTTAATCGCTTTTTTATCATCCCAATCTTGAAGGGCTTTGTTACCAAAGTATTCTTTGATAGCCATGAAGTCAGCATAATCTGCCAACCAGTTAGCATTTTCAGCTTTGAAAGTTTCAAACTTCTTAGCTTCGTTTTCATCTGCCAAGATTGCTTTGACTGCTTTTTCAAGAAGTGGGCGTCGTGCTTCGTAAACTTTAGCGTAGTCGATAAACTCTGGATCTGAACCAAAATCAGAACCTTCAACATCTGCTTCAGTCAGGAATCCGTCACGAATAAGGAAATCCAAATCGATAAAGTGAGTATTTCCCGCTATTGCTGAGAATGATTGGTAAGGTGAATCTCCATAACTTGTAGTAGTCAATGGCAAAATTTGCCAGTATGTTTGCTTTGTTTCTTTCAAGAAATCAACAAAGTCGTAGGCTGCTTGACCAAAAGATCCGATTCCGTAGTCACCTGGAAGTGATGTGATGTGCATTAAAACACCGCTTGCTCGTATGTTCATAAAGTTTACCTCAAATTATTTTTTACACTAGCGATTATAATGCAAACGGTTGCACGTGTCAAGAATTTAGTGCTCTGGATTTTCTGAAAAACGATTGTCGATTTTCTGAAAAACGATTGTCTAGGTAATAAAAAATGGTTGCTAACTTAAGTTACCAACCAAAAGTAAATATTTAAACCTTTTTTATCCCATTGAGACACTTTCTCTTTCAATGAGTCTAAATGGAATTGTTATTTTCTGTGCCTTAGTTTGAGGATTTTTAAGAAGATCCAATAGCCTTTGGACGCTTTCCTTACCCAATTCTTTAATATTAATGTCATAGGTAGTTAGGAAAGGGTGCATGATTTCAGCAAAAATTGAATTATTGAAAGAGATAATGGCGTAAGCTTCTGGAATTCTGATTCCCTGATTATTTAACCAGTGTATGAACCGTAGGGCAATCAAGTCATCTTTAACTATTAAGGCAGTCAGTTGATAAGATTGCAAGCTCTCTATCAATGAATCAATGACTCTAGATGAAAAAACAAGTTCTGGATAAGTTTCTAAATTAAATTCGTTAGTCGCTTCAATATATCCTTGATAATGTTCTTGACCTATTCAGGAGAAGAGAGTAGATGAGTTCTTTGACCTGATAGATGAAAATAGAAGCAAGGTCAATCACTATTTTCAAACGGTCTTTAGGACTTTTCTTAGACACAAGCAATACATCCAAAATGCACTAGAAACAG
>ENA-ORUA01000895-ORUA01000895.1-human-gut-metagenome-genome-assembly--contig:-NODE-895-length-29869-cov-6.284028_pt1 | contig 29869 bp, 19 predicted proteins | sample MGYA00242076_ERZ509201 | MGnify/ENA primary metagenome ERZ509201 (study PRJEB26280, sample SAMEA2338863) | human gut metagenome | biome: human gut; feature: human-associated habitat; material: faeces...
GGATATCCTGTCATTCTCCGCAAACCAGCAGGAATCCACCATTCCGCCGACATTGAGTACGGCGATTACTTTCGGGAAACAGGATGTTACCTGCTCCACCATGGCTTTTTCTTCCTCTGTCAGATAGAAATCACTCTTTCCTTTGCGGTCCCATCCTTCCCCGGAAAAACGGCAGATGGAAATGATTGCCGTGTCCGTATAATTTCTTGCCGTCTGACAGAGTTCATCCGGAAGTTCCGGCTCTACAGTCATTCCCGGTGCTATTTTATTTTCATACTGTTCTTCCACATTTTTCTTATAAAATTCTGCTACCGGCTCGTATACCTGGACTTTATCTTCCAGTGTTTTGAAACCGTCGTACAGATTGTGTACATAAGATACGGTTACATCACCGCTTCCGCCGCCGCCTTTGACATAATCAAAGCTTCCGCGTCCGAACAGTGTGATCCGGGAACCGTTCTTTAACGGCAGGATATTGTTCTCATTTTTCAAAAGCACCATACCCTCTGTCGCTGCCTCCAGGGATAATGCAATATGTCCTTTGCTTGCTGTTACATATCTGCCTGCTTCCAGGGGAAGATTTGGCTGATACATGACTCTTGTCCATTTTTTCATCTCAAACCTCTTTTCCGGCCGTCCCGCCGCACCCGCCGCGGACAGCCCTGCCTGTTATTTTCTGCGGCGCAATCACCGCCCATTACTTTTATTTTACTCAAAAAACAAGAGATTTTCCAGATAGGATTCCGGCTGATTTATAGGTCAATTCCGACTTTTTAATTTAAAAGTGTCAGGCACTCTTACAAAATTCTTACGAAGAAATACCTGACACCTGTATACTTTTTTCTTTTTACGAGCCTTTCAACTCTTACGGATGAATCTTAATCACCCCTTTTACAATGTCTGCCTTATTATGCACACTCTCATCCATCGCTCTCTGTACATCGTCCAGATCGTAAATATTAGTAACGATTCCTTTTACGTTTACTTTTCCGGAAGCTACCGCATCGATTGCGATCGGATAGATATGCCGGTAACGGAAGACCGTTTTGAAAGTCAGTTCTTTGTCGAGAACCAGACTCATCGGCAGGGTCATCTCACCGCTCTTGCTGTAGCCGACCAGAACGATCGTGGAACCTTTCTTCGCCATATGGATCGCCTGTCTGGTGGTAATCTCTGTACCGGCGGTCTCGATGATCAGGTCCATACCGGCACCACCGGTCAGTTCCTGTGCTTTTGCGATCACATCCTCTTTTGCTCCGTTGATCACTCCGGTTGCACCCAGTTCCAGGGCTTTTTCCAGACGTTTTTCCATGATATCTACCACATAAACTTCCGATACGCCGCGGGCTTTCAGCGCCATCATGGAAACCAGACCGATACATCCGGCGCCCATCACCACTGCTTTCTGTCCCAGATGGGCGTCTCCCTGGATCGCTGCGTGGAAACCGACAGCCAGAGGTTCGATCAACGCGCCCTCCAGTGTGCTTACATTTTCCGGGAGTTTGAAGCAGAGATCCGCCTCATGCGCAACATACTCCTGAAAGACACCGTCTACCGGCGGCGTTGCGAAAAATACGACATCCGGACAGAGATTGTATTTTCCCTGTTTACAGAATTCGCAGTGTCCGCAGGTCTTTCCCGGCTCCAGAGCTACTTTATCGCCCACTTTCAGATGTTTGACATCTTTTCCCACTTCCACGACAACACCACCCGGCTCATGACCGAGAACAAACGGCGGTTCTACCACATAATCGCCGATGGCTCCACTCTCATAATAATGCAGATCCGATCCGCAGATTCCCACATAATCCAGCTTTACCAAAACCTCATCAGCCTTCGGCGTCGGGATGTCACGCTCTGTAAATCCCATCTTGCCGATACCGTTCATCACTGCTACTTTCATCTTACCTTCCATGTGAAATGCCCTCCATACATACGCTTTTATAAACTTAATAAAATAGTTTTATTATCTTTCCTCAAAGATAACTCTTTTGCGAAAAAATGTCAATCCTGATTCTATATTTTTACTCGTTTTTATCTATGAATGTGACTGTTTTCTCCGTTCATAGCAGCTTTGGTAAACTATATTTCATATCTCTTTAGTGATTGTATTTTCATACCTTTTTAAAATGCACCTCATTCTGTCTTATCCTCTAATATACACATTTCGCTTCATGTATTATGTATTTAAAAAATATTATATTCCTTATACTCAAAACTGGCATTTCTCTTAGCAACTTGATACAATATAAATAGGGTTACAATGTTCAATACAGAATATATTTACCACTACAGGAGATTACACTTCATGGAAAAACAGGAACTCTTTCGCATCGGAGAGGTCGCACGCATGTTTTCTATCAGCGTCGGTTCTCTGCGTCATTATGAAAAACTAGAGCGTGTCTGAAAAAGGCTTTTCGTGAGCTGCGAGTCTCAGTTTGTGGGAGATTTTATCCGAATGAGGGCGGCGTAGCGGGCTACGGCAACCGAATGAGGGTAAAATCTCCCGCAAAGTGGGGCTTGCAGATTGCGGAAATGATTTTTCAGACACGCTCTAGGGCTGATCCGCCCGGAATATACGGATCCGGCTTCCGGTTACCGCTACTACGGCGTCCAACAGTTTGAACGGTTAAATACGATCCGTTATCTTCGCGCCCTGGATATGCCGCTCGAAGACATCGCGGATTTTCTTCAGAATAAAGATGTGGGGAAAATTCAGGAAATGCTGATCCAGCAACGGGAAACCGTCCGCCAGAAACAGCAGGAACTTCAGATTATCGAGCAAAAGATCAACACCCGGCTCGAAGGACTGGCAGATGCACTCTCCTCCCGGCTGGATACGATCACACTGGTTCAGACTCCGCCGAGACAGATCACCTGGATCCGCAACCATCTCTCTCCGAAAACCTATCTGGATCTGGAAACTTCGATTCGGACACTCCAGAAAGATCAGGAAGAAACGCTGGTTTTTCTTGGAAAAGTCGGACTTGGCATCTCAAAAGAACATTTGGAAAGCGAAGCTTATCAGGTCTACGATACTGTCTTTCTGCTCCTCGAACCGGAAGACCGCTACCAGGGCATCACCGAAGAACTCCCCGGGCAGACCTGCGTTTCTATTCGATTCTGTGGAAGCCATAATGAAGCCCCGGCTTATTATCGAAAACTTCTGGCTTATATCCGGGAACACTGGTTGAAGATCGATGGATTCTCCAGGGAGGTGACGATGATCGATTACGTGCTGACGAATGATCCGAAACAGTTTGTGACGGAGATTCAGATTCCGGTGTGTGAAGGATAATGAATCCCCTTAACCTATTTTTTATATTCTCTCACAGTCAATCCCTTATACAACACCCCCCGGTAAATTGTTTGTATTCGTTACCTACAACTTACCGGGGGCTTGTGGTTCATATGAAATTCATCTCGTAAAACAGCTCTTTCTTCACTACCGCGCGCAAATGCTATTCATAAACACCAGGTAGCACGCGAAATCACCAATCGTTTTTCTGCCGTATTTATTTTCTTTCTCATCCCCAAGTGCATCCCTCCACGCAGCTTTCTTTCCCTGCATGCGCAGATATCTTGCGAGCATATTGAAATGGGTGATGACAGAATCATGATGAGAAGTCCTCAGGGAATCCGTATCCATTTTTTCTTGTCGGGGCAGCTGCAGCCATTTGGCACGCATTGCAGCGTATTTTGTAGCGGCTGCAATCAGTTCTTCGTATAATTCCAATGCTTCAGGATCGTTGTCGAGATCGGCTAACAGATCGTTGTGTATTTGCTGCATTTGTTCGATGGTTAGAACGTATGGTTCCTTCAGGTAGTCTTCGTATTTACAGATCATCTTATCTCGCACCTTTCTGGTTCAGTTTATTATTTACGCGATTAAGCGAATCGCCGGGGCTTTTTGCCATTGTTTTATATATAGCAATTATGAATTCGTATGTCAAGGACAGGTGAAAATAAAAGGTTCTTCCATGATTTTTATTTCATCATAGAAAAACCTTTTTATTTTCTAAATACTATTTTTACCTTCACAACATGATTGTCATGGAGAATCCGAGTCTTCTCTTACCAATCCAGATAAGTACGTATATTTTTTTCTGTAATTGAATACATAGTATCATATGTAAGACATACACTATCTCCCGTTACATGTTCTGCTTTCCATTTTTCATAGCGGCTCTGTGATGTCTGCACATCATTCAGATACCATTGTGTACCATTCAGGTAACTGCTGATCCATCTCCCCTTAGAAACCAACGTACCATTCTCCAAAGAAAAATATTCTTCCAGATCTGTTCCCTGATGTGCATACGCGGACTCAATCAGACCTGCCGACGGGTACGCTACAACACTTCCGTATAATCCAAATACCCAACCAGCATAGGAAACCTTTCCGTCCGTTGCATAGGTGTAGATATATCCACCAGACAAATGATTTATATTGTGTATAATAACAAGTTCCGGAACCTTATCACTATTCATATCGAACATTATAAATCTTGGATCCTTGTTACCTTTTTCCTGATTCAAATATCCTTTGTTCCGCAAAAACTGTGCATATGCAGTTCTACATTTCTTATCTGCTCTGTATAACCAGGCACCGGATGAATCCACATAATCGGAATCAATCCAGGTATTGGAAGCCATAACGCCATTTGCGTACATATAATACCATTTTCCGTTGATGACATGCCAGCCCTGTCCAAGCATCGCTCCGCTCGTCTGGAAGTAGTACCAGTCTCCTCCGATCTGTCTCCAGCCGGTTACCATCCAGCCGTCTTTACCAAAGAAATACCACTGGCCTTTGATCATTTCCCATCCATTTCTTGTGTAACCTCCATCCGCATGGCGATACCACCAGCGGCTTCCGCTCTGTACCCAGCCTTCCTGTACTTTCGTCTTTCCCTGTACCCACGCTCCACTGCTGTTCACATAAGAATTGCCGATCCAGGCGTCTGCTGCCATTTCCCCACTCGCATACATATAGAACCAGTTTCCATTGATGACATGCCAGCCTTCTCCAAGCATCGCTCCGCTTGACTGGAAGTAGTACCATTTTCCCCCGATATACTGCCAGCCGGTTGCCATATAGCCGTTCTTATTAAACCAGTACCAGTTCCCATTGATCTGTTTCCACTGATTTGCCGGATAACTTCCGTTATCTTCCTCATACCACCAGCCTACACTGTTCTTTTTCCAGGATGCGGCACTGACTGTCATTGGAGTCAGGCTGGTTGCCAAAATCGTTCCTGCAAGAAGCAAGCTGCATAATTGTTTTACCTTTCTCATTCGAATTCCTCCTTCTCACTTTTAATAATCAGCCTCCGTACATTCACCAGTTATCGCATTTACATAGATCATTCCTGACAGTATATAATGATCTCCATTCACATATCGATGTAACCGCACATAATAATACGGAAAATCTTCCGTCGGTTCATCAGCCACCCAGATTACATATTCATACACATCACCACCTGCATTGATTATCTCTCCATTTTTTATTCCAAAATAGTTTTCCGCATACCTGATCACCTGTGCCTCCGATATGTAGTTTTTACTGTTCGGGTCTGTCCAAACTCCTGATGAATTTACATAATATCCACCAATCCAGGTGTTTGTTGCCATGACACCATTGGCATACATGTAATACCAGTTTCCATTAATCACATGCCAACCTTCTCCAACCATCGCTCCACTCGTCTGGAAATAATACCAGTCTCCTCCGATCTGTCTCCAGCCGGTCACCATCCAGCCATCTTTATCGAAGAAATACCACTGACCTTTGATCATTTCCCAGCCATTTCTTGTGTAGCCTCCGTCTGCATGACGATACCACCAGCGGCTTCCGCTCTGTACCCAGCCTTCCTGTACTTTCGTCTTTCCCTGTACCCACGCTCCACTGCTGTTCACATAAGAATTGCCGATCCAGGCGTCTGCTGCCATTTCCCCACTCGCATACATATAGAACCAGTTTCCATTGATGACATGCCAGCCTTCTCCAAGCATCGCTCCGCTTGACTGGAAGTAGTACCATTTTCCCCCGATATACTGCCAGCCGGTTGCCATATATCCGTTCTTATTAAACCAGTACCAGTTCCCATTGATCTGTTTCCACTGGTTTGCCGGATAACTTCCGTTATCTTCCTCATACCACCAGCCTACGCTGTTCTTTTTCCACGATGCGGCACTGACCGGCATCGGAGTCAGGCTGGTTGCAAGAATCGTTCCGGCGAGTAACAGGCTGCAAAATTGTTTCATTCTTTTCATGTGTTTCCTCCTTCGTTTTAAACATTTCATTTTCGCACTTCTTTTGTTTTTCACGGTAATTATTAATCCTATTTTACAGCTTTTGATGATATTTTAGCAATCTGTGTCCCGTTTTGTGTCAGGATTTATTTTCAATTTTAATCATATTTTTTTCTTCCCCTTTCCATGTTGTTTGATCTGATATAAGTATCCCATAACAAATGAGTTTCCTCATCTTCGGAAAATCTTCATGAAAGAAACAGGAATCTGAAATTTTTGAAACATTTTGCTAAAATTATCAAAATCACAAAAGAGCTACAGACAATGCTGCTGGCAACAACATAATCTGTAGCTCTTAAAATCACTTTGATCGTATTTTTATAATCCTAATTTTGCTTTCACTGCTTGGTTGTCTTTGATAATCTGATTACAATCATAGCTTAAGTTATATTCCGTTAAATTTTTAAACCATTTTTCGTGTTCTGAATAGTATGTATTTTCGCTCACTGTTTTTCCATTAATTTCATAGGTGTAATATACATTATATCCGGATAAATAGTGTGTTCGTGTAATTTCCTGTCTAACCTGTCCAAACGTGCTTCCATTAAACCCGTGATAATAAAACTGATCGACATCATCTATTTCTCCTGTAACCAGATAGGTCTTTCCTTCGTATTGCGTAAGATATATAAGTTCCTGTCCCGCATCTATAGTGATAGGTTCTCCATAGTCCAACATTGAAAGTTGGTTATCCCAATCCCAAACTTCGTATTTGTAATCTCCTACAGAATTTCTATATACCAGCAACAGCTGTTCCTGACCATTCTGCGCAAAATCAACCAGTTTTATAAAACAGAGTCCGGTCATATAAGAAACATAGTTGGAGGGGCTTTTAATCTGCGCCGTACCATATTTATTTTCATACTCTTTGACCTTCTGACCATATGCCAGATTTTTATTGGAAATCCATGCGCCGGAGCCATTTACATAATCCCCATTGATCCAGGTATTCGTTGCCATCACGCCATTCGCATACATATAATACCAATTTCCATTAATCGCATGCCAGCCCTGTCCGATCATCGCTCCACTCGTCTGGAAATAATACCAGTCTCCTCCGATCTGCTTCCAGCCGGTCACCATCCAGCCGTCTTTATCGAAGAAATACCACTGGTCTTTGATCATTTCCCAGCCATTTCTTGTGTAGCCTCCGTCTGCATGACGATACCACCAGCGGCTTCCGCTCTGTACCCAGCCTTCCTGTACTTTCGTCTTTCCCTGTACCCACGCTCCACTGCTGTTCACGTAAGAATCACCGATCCAAGTGTCTGCTGCCATCGCTCCACTCGCATACATATAAAACCAGTTTCCGTTAATCACATGCCAGCCTTGGCCAATCATCGCTCCGCTTGACTGGAAATAATACCAGTCACCCCCGATATACTGCCAACCGGTTGCCATATAACCGTTTTTGTTAAACCAGTACCAGTTCCCGTTGATCTGTTTCCACTGGTTTGCCGGGTAACTTCCGTTATCTTCCTCATACCACCAGCCTACACTGTTCTTTTTCCATGATGCGGCGCTGACCGTCATCGGAGTCAAACTGGTTGCCAGAATCGTTCCTGCGAGGAGCAGACTGCAAAACTGTTTCATTCGCTTCATATGGTTTCCTCCTTCGTCTTAAATAGTTCCTTATTACTTTGTATCCCATTCATGTAACAAGAAATACTATTTCACATATTATTTCCCGTTTAATCTTTCTTTCACATTTTCCATCAGTTGCAAAATCTGATCACAATCATAGCTCAGATTATACTCTGTCGTATTTGCAAGCCATTCGCTATATGCATCATCATAGGTACTCTCAGAAACATTTTGCCCATTTACGGTATAAAACTCGTTCCACTCATCCCCATTCAGCTCCTCATCACGCACAATTTCATATGCTTTGCCGAATGAACTTCCGGAATAGCCATGGAAATAATATTCTTCAAAATCATCCATAGCTCCGGTGACCAGATATGTTTTTCCTTCTTTCTTACTGTATATTACCGTTCGAACACCACCGTCTGTGGCAAAAAGGTCGTCCGTCTCGAGAAGAACCATCTGTCCATTCTCCCAGGACCAGATTTCATATCCGCACTCCCTATTACTGTTCTGATGAACAAGAAGCAGCTGTTCCTCTCCGTTACCCGCAAAATCAACGAGATCAATAAAACAAATACCGGTCATGCAGGCATATGAGTCATTTTCTATTTTGACTGACCCATACTTTTTTTCTTCCTCTTTGATCTTTTCTGCATAAGCCTGATATCTTGCATTTGCTGTACTTTGGACTTCCGTGTTCTGGATCTCCGTATTTGTCCACATTCCTATGGATTCATACTCGCCGCTTTGCAGATCCAACGCTATCATTTCTGCATTATTCTCTTCTTTTCCCTGCAGGAATCTGGTTAGATACACTTTGTTATCCGCTTCATAAAAGCTTCCCCTCATATAAACATCGATGTCTTTCAGGGAATACTCATATACCTTTCCGTTTGCACCCACTTCTATTCTGTGCAATGTTGTTCCATTCCCGGTCTTTTCCGCATAGAACAGATCACTTCCGCTCAGCACTGCCGGCTCATCCAAATCCTCCAGAACAGATGCAATATCTCCTGAATTTACATCGTATGTCTGCACATGATATTTTCCATCTTCCTGCGTCTGAAAATAAATTTTATCATCATAGATGCCCATGAACGTGTCCGTGGTTATATCCAGTTTGTTTATGTTTTCAAATCCCGGATCACACATGAAAAGCTGGCCGCCTTCCTCTCCTTTTATTCCACATAAAATCCACATATTCGCATCTGCTGCCTTAATCTGATAATCTTCGCTGTCTGCAACAGAGAGATCCGACAGATCTACTACTTTTCCCTCCGACTGCATATTGTTATCCAGCGCAACATAGTACAGATGATCCTTATAAATCACCAGTCCATACAACGGATTTACATCCTGAGCAATCACTGTGTCGTTCCCATTCATATCCTCACAGACAAGTTCTCTTGTATCACTGTTCTCAATATTTGCCCTTCTCAGATAAATATTATTATGATATGCAATAAACGTATCGTGATAATCTCCGGTCAGGCTTGTCCAGTTTGTATTGTCCATAGCATAACTGGTGTATATCGTTCCATCATAATCCCAGATTCGTTTTGAAAACAGCGGCGGTTCTGTCTGTGTTTCCTCTTCAACCGGATCAGTTGTATCGGTACTTTCAATTTCATTTGTTTCCTCTTCATTGTCATTTGCTTCAGCAACGGTATCCTCATTTACCGATTCGGTTTCATTTGTTTTTGCAGAGTTCCACAGGATTACAAAAGCTCCTGCCCCGACAAGGGTAAGGGTCAAAAGTCCTGCAACCACCGGAACAACCCATTTCTTTTTTCCTGGCTGTCCCGTTTGAGGAAGAGGTGCCGTTCTTGATGGGTCAGAATAGGATGCAGATACCGGTTCTCCGCACCTCTCGCAAAACGCATATCCGGCTTTCAATTCCGCCCCACATATTCTGCATCTTCCTGTCACCTGGTTGCCGTTTTGATTCGTTTCTTCCTGTAACCTGCTTCCACATCGTTCACAAAATTTGCTTCCTGGTGGCAGTTCGAGACCACAATTTGTACACTTCATTTTTCTCCTCCGGTTCCTTTTATTTTCTACATATTATATATTTATTACATTTTATGTATCTCCACAATATTTGTCACGCCTTGTGTCGGTTTATATACTCAAACGCACCTTTTATTTCACGTACGCCTGTATATTTTCCTCTGTAATCGGGTGAGCATCGTTATACTCTATAGCAAAAATTTCTCCGTTTACATGTTCTGCCTTCCAGTTTTCGTACGCCTCCTGTGTTGTTTCCTGATCATTCAGATACCAGGTTTCACCATCTGTAAAGCTGGATATCCATCTTGCCTGTGAAACGAGTTTTCCATCCGACAGTGTAAAATATTCTTCCAGGTCTACTCCCATGTGACCGTAACTCGACAGGAGCAGTCCATCCGAAGGATAACTTGCAAAACTTCCATAAGTTCCGGATGTTCCTCCTGCATGTACTACTTTCCCATTCACAAGAGTATACACATCTCCTCCGACCACAGAGTATGTCGCCCGTATAATCACAAGTTCCATCGAACCATCTCCGTCCACATCATATACGAAAAACCGTGGTGCGTCGCATCCCGGCATATCACTCTTATACCCTCCGTTCCGCAGGAACTGTGCGTATGCCGTTTTCCAGTCCTGATCGGATGTCTGTGTCTTCGTCTTCCCGGAATTTTTTTTCGCCGATTGATTTTCCACTGGCTTCCAGTCTGTCAGCCATGTACATTCCTTTCCGTATGCTTCGTACTCCTCTTCCGTAATTGTACTGTCTGTTCCTTTGGATATATCCCGCACTTTGTATACCGGCAGATAGGTATCCAGATCAACCTCCATATTTACCGCGAAACTTTCCGTCATTTTCGTTCCGTCCATTGCGTGATATTCCAGACTCGCAGACATTTCCGACGGTCTGACGCTGTCATATGCAAGCGCCTTATATTTTGAGGAATAACCGAGTCCATAACAGGTTGTAAAATCATCCGCCAGATAGACTTTCCCATCTTCTCCGATCGTATATACCTGATAGATCTCATAATCATCCCAACTTGTTCCCGGAGTAAGAATCAGTTCTCTTCTGCCATCCTGATCAATGTCCAGCAGGCAATATTGAAGTTCTGTAATGGTCCAGTCTGTACTATTGGATTCATATTGTTTTTCTTTCAGGAAAGTGTCCCAGATTTCCGTGTCGTCCACCGTCTTTGCAGGTGTTTCCGTTGCTGACTTTGCCGGTGTTGATGGCGTTGTCCGATATTTGCCCCACTCACAGATAAAAACGCTTTTACTGTTTCCTGTCTGCTCTCCAAAGTCTCCGGCACTCCACGTTCCATCTGAATATTTATCATAATATCTTGCGTAATCATTATTTGAATTTTTATTGCTCGGCTCTCCGGTATGCCAGTTTGTGAACGTTCCGATCTCACCGTTATCCCATGCCCATTCTTCTGATTCTTTGTCTGTAAATCCAAAATAGGCGCTCTCATAATCAACGTTATTCTTAAGATACGAATACACAAAGTCGTTTTCTTCTTTGCTCGTAATCGTTGCAAGATAACCGCCCTTCGATTCACAGTATTGTCTGGCTTCTTTCCAGGTAGTTATATCATCCGGATTGTAAACATAATAGTGATGACCATTGAATTCCGCTGCATCATCCGGAATGCCTGTTTGCTCTGTTGTTTCCTGTGAAGTTTCAGATGTTGTTTCTGCACTGTCTGCCGGCGTATCCGAGTCTGTTTCCGATTGGCTCAAACCAGGGATTTTCACGACACCCAGATATACAAGGAGTTCTCCGGTTCCAATCCCAAGCAAGATTATCACCAGCGCCAGTAAAACACCTTTTATCACTCTGTTTTTGTTTCTTTTTTGATTTTCCCTGTTCATCATATCTCCACTTCCCCCAGACCCGCATTTTCTTTTCTTCATTTGCCGACATCTTATATCTATTTGTTTTTTTATAATTATAGTTTATATTTTACATTTTTTTCAGTCATTTTGCAATCTATGTCGTGATATGTGTCAATCTGTGTCGTGTTTTGTGTCCGTTTTTCTTCGTTCGTTGCCACAAACAGGAACAAAGTTTTGAACGGGCTATGGAAACTTACCATTCTGTCGATCGCTTCCTGTCATTTTGTATAACGTAAAGAAGTGCTATACATCTCATTTATTTTAAAAAAATAAATGGATTGCATCAGCGATTTGAAACCGTTGATGCAACCCTTTAGCATAAATCTATTTCTTTACTTTTATCTCTGCCAATCCATAATATCCATCATAAAATGCGGTGGACTGATAACTATAAACTGATATCTTTAATTGTTTGCAATTTTTTATAGATACCGTACGTGTAACTGGTAAATCCCCATATTTCATAGTATAGCGATCTACTTCTTTTCCATCCGCTATTACTCTAAAGGTCACTTTATCTGAACTATCTCCATTAAAATGTTCATCCAAAACTCCTATAGTAAATGAAATCTGACTATATTCACCATTCAAATTAAAATATGTTACATTGCCCTCATTCACATCACCATAACCCATACACGTGAAGCCATTTGTATAATACTTTCCTCCCATTTTAAAAGATTTGTCCATATATTCTTCATAATGATATGGTGTAACATAAGGTTTCACAAGATCCAACAAATACACTCCATTTGTTGCATCAATTCTAACTCCTGAGGAATTTACATAGTAATTTCCAATCCAGGTATTAGCTGCCATCACTCCATCTGCGTACATATAATACCAATCGCCATTAATCTGATGCCAGCCTTCTCCATACATTGCTCCGCTTGCCTGAAGATAATACCAGCTTCCGCCAACATACTGCCAGCCAGTAAGCATCCAACCTGCTGAGTCAAATAAATACCAGTCACTTCCGATCTTTTCCCATCCATTTTTGGTATAACTTCCATCCGCATGACGATACCACCAGCGGTTTCCGCTCTTTACCCAGCCTGCCTGAATTCTTGTTTTGCCCGGAACCCAGGCTCCGCTTCCATTTACATAAGAGTCTCCAATCCAGGTATTTGATGCCATCGCTCCACTGGCGTACATATAATACCAGCTTCCGTTAATGACATGCCAGCCCTGACCAATCATCGCTCCGCTCGACTGGAAATAATACCAGCTTCCTCCAATATTCTGCCAGCCGGTTACCATATACCCGTTTCTGTTGAACCAGTACCAGTTTCCATTGATTGCTTTCCACTGATTCGCAGGATAGCTTCCATTATCTTCCTGATACCACCATCCCACACTGTTCTTTCTCCATGCCGCCGCGCTGACCGTTGTAGGAGCCACACTCGTCGCCAGAATCGCTCCCGCAAGCAAAAGACTGCAAAACTGTTTCATTCTTTTCATGTGTTTTCCTCCCTCACATTACGTTATATTTTCTTTATTGTACTTTTTCTCACTATACGCTTCAATATGTGTCATTACTTGTGTCAGCATTTTTTTGTATTATCCATCTTTTTTAATACTTTTTAAATTAAATTGCTGTATTTATCTGGAAATTCTTTCCATGCAAATAATTCATTCAAAATAAAACCGCCCAATTTTGATATTTCTATCATTCCGGGCAGTTTTATTAACTATTCTTATTTACTATTTTCTTGCTCTTTTGTAAGTCCTTATCCTCTCCAAGCTCCGTCTGCTCCTACATAGTACCCCTGAATCCATTCCGATACAGCCATTCTTCCATCTGCTTTCACATAATATGTGCCGGAGATCCAGCGGTTTGTCTGCATCACACCGTTAGCATCCATATAATACCAGGAACCATTCACCTTAACCCAACCGATCTGCATCGCTCCACTGGTATTAAGATAGTACCACTTACCATTCACTTCAACCCAGCCGATCTGCATCGCGCCTTCGCTGTTCATGTAATACCACTTACCTCTGATTGCATTCCAGCCGGTCACCATAGCGCCCGATCCGTTCATATAATACCACCTGCCACCGATGGAGTTCCAACCGGTTACCATGGCTCCGGATCTGTTCATGTAATACCATTTGCCTTTTATCGAATTCCAGCCGGTCACCATACTTCCGTCAGCGTTCAGATAATACCACGTTCCTCCCACATGGATCCATTCTGTTGCCATAGCTCCACTTTGAGCGAAATAGTACCATTTGTTGTTATGAACAGCCCAGCCGGTCTGCATCCAGCCTGCAGGATCAAATCCATACCACGCATTTCCAATCTTGCACAATTCATCTGCCGGATAGGAACCATCTTCATAACGATACCACCATCTGGAACCGGATTGCATCCATTTTCCACTCTTTTTGAATTTCGCTGTAAGGGTAATATCTTCTGTTGCAGTAAACTGATATTCTGTCTCATCGGATACTTTTTTGTCGTTGACATACCATCCATCAAACTGATAAGCTTTGTCCGGTGTTGCTTTTACCGTAACGCTCTCTTCTTTATAATACCTGCCGGAACCGGTGACATCTCCTCCCTCTTCTGCATTTATCTCAACATTTACACGCTCGTCCCGTATAAATTTTGCAGTGAGAACTTCATCTTTCTTTGCCGTGAATTCATACGTTTTATTCAAACTCACGAGCTCATCTTCCTGATACCATCCTTCAAAAATATAACCCTTGTCAGGAGTGGCAGACAAAACTACTGCATTTCCACGGATATACGTTCCTACTCCTGTAACCGTTCCACCTTCTTTTCCATCATCTGCTGTTACATTACAGGAAATCAAAGCTCTCGCGCTGTCTTGTGAGGAAATATACTCATCTGCAACAATAGCTTCATCATTTGTGTTGATCGTTAATCTTTCTTTGTTTGCTGCCAGATCATTTATTAATGAGAAATCATATTCCTGATTCGGCGTCAGACTGATATTATAATAATTCAGTCGACCAATCGGCTCATGGTTCTCATTATATTCTTCAATCATACAATCCATGGTTCCATTCTCTCTTCCGCTGACTTTAAACGTGATAAGGTCATTCGTCAGAGATGTTATCGTCTTGGCTCCACCAAGATCCGTTATAATAATACTGTCGTCATACCACAGATCTGTCTCACTGGCACATCCGATCCGTGTACCACTGGAATTATAAACTTCAACGTCTACCGGGCATTTGATATGAATATTAAAAAAACTGGTTTTATTACCTGACAGGGTTCCTGCAAGATGCCTTTCATACGATTTTACAAAGCTCTTTTTTGCTTTCTGTAATGTTTTTACTGATTTTTTAACTGCAATATCTTTGATATTCGTATCTTTGAATTCCAGATTCTGAATATTTGTCAAAACTGTCTGAATATCATCTAACTTGCCCCAATTCAGATTCTTTTCTACATACTTATAATAAGAATAACATTCATTTAATGTTTTTACTACATCACCTACACCCGCGGAATTGAATTTCTCAGACAATTTAACCATAAACCGTTTTTCAATCATGGTGACATGTTTACTCACATATTCTTCTGTCAGTGTATCTAAAGATTGACCTAAGATATCCTTATACACAGCACTGCTCATATTGTAAACGGTATTTGTTGCAAGTGATCGTAATTCTTTCACATACGCATCAACGCTCTTCTGAATTTCTTCCTGATTGGAGCACACAATTGCCGTAACTACTTTTCTTCCATTCTTCTCCACGATCAGATGCCCTGTCTTGCTTGAATTTACAATCAACACATTCAAAGTAACCTTAACATCGCCATATTCATATGTTCGTTCATCACCATTGAATGATCTGCATACCGCTTTTACCAGATTGGTTCCTGCAAAAGTTGACGAAAGATCTACGGATGAAAAATCTATATTATCACATGTGTGATCGTAAAGATATTCTGCGAGTGCCTTATAACAATACTCCTCATAACTTCCAAGTGCACCCGTCAGATACTTACTGTTAGAATTCTTATCCGCCGTCTGCATTCTCCTTGCTTCTTCCGTAATCGATGTGTTTTTCTTCTCTTCATCTGTCATCGCATAATTACGCAACGCTACCTGAACGGAACTGATATATTGTTCATAAGCTCTGTCCCATTCTTTCATTTCATCTCTCAAAATTGTTTCATCTTCCGTTGGTGGAACTGCCGTATCATAAAAATTAGGTCCGGTTGTGTCTGAGTCTACATCCAGTTTATCCGTAATTCGATATATATTTTTGAATTCATCATGCATAAACTGAACTACCATGCTGGTGTATTTGGTCTGTCCAAGAAAATCCAAAGCTGCCTGCTCTGCACCTGTTCCCAGTTTATATTCATCACCTATTTTTAATCGTTTTGTCTCTGTATTCCAGGATGTTAAAGTTCCTTTGGATTTTTCCAGTTTCTGTACAGAGGCAGAACCATCTTCCCGAATATGGTACAACACAAATGTTCCCACATAACCTTTCGGCTGAAAAAGTGTTGTTTTATAGGTATTGTCCCCCACTGTGACCGAATCTGTCGTTGCAGCCGTAACTGTACCTGATTTTGTTTCCACCGGACTAATGGTCAGCAATGTGCTTGGAGCAACAAGGTTATCTGTCCGGGACTTCCGTAAAACTGTCACATAATTTCCTACCATACTGTCGACATCCGCCAGAAATGAAGTATCTGTTTCCTCTGTTACCTGACTGCCGGTAAAATCCATGTCTCCAAAGTATGCAATCTGTTTTTCGGCATCCCATTTGCTGAAGAAGCATATTTCTCCGTTGTCTTCCTCATCACTTCCATCTTCACCTGTTCCGCCTTCCACCAAAACCACATTGGAATCAGCACTCTTTGTGTCTACGATTTTCTGTGCAAATTCTTTTGAGCAATTTTTGTTATACTTTACCTCTAACCGCGACTTTGGTTCTGTTGAGCAATATCCGAAACACCCATCATACCTTTCAACGATACCAGAAAGAGTTATACTAGAAGTTAGTCTTTTACATTTCCAAAACATATGTGACATATTGGTTACTTTTGACATGTTAAAGTTACTTAAATCTACTTGCTCAAGGCTACTGCAATAATAAAACATCGAACCCATATCCGTTACTTTTGAAGTATCAAAATTGCTTAGATCTAATTGTTCAAGGTTCTCACACTCGCAAAACATCTCATTCATATTGGTTACTTTTGAGGTGTCAAAATTACTTAGATCTAATTGTTCAAGACCGTCACAAGCAGTAAACATTCTCTTCATGTTAATGACTTTTGAGGTGTTAAAATTACTTACATCTATTGTTTTCATATTGTAGCACAAATAAAACATCTGACTTATGTCTGTTACTTTTGAGGTATCAAAACTGCTCACATCTAATTGCTCAAGGCTACTGCAACCTAAAAACATCGAACTCATATCCACTACTTTTGAAGTATTAAATTCTCTCACATCTAATTGTTTAAGACTATTGCATTCATAAAACATATACCCCATATCCGTTACTTTTGAGGTGTCAAAATCACTTACATCTATTGTTTTCATATTTGAACAAAGTGCAAACATTCCCCTCATTGATGTCATACATGACGTATCTAGATTTTTGAGATCTACTTCTGACACCTCTTCACCATATTTACACCACATAGGCAACTGCCATCGTCCGGTTTGATACCAATACGAATTGTATTCATAATCACCTGCATAATTGCCCGATCCCGAAATCGTTAATTTTCCGTTGCTGTCTATTTTCCAATCCAGATCTCCCGATACACCCGAATAGAGTATTTTCGTGCTCGATGTTTCCGTTACATTCGCATATACATCATTCTCTTCCGTTTTATCACTTTCTGAATCTTCAACCGTTTCTTCCGTATTTTCTACGATGTCTTCCCCGCTGTTTTCTTCAGCCTCTTCTTCCGTGTATTCTTCGGTATTTTCTTCACTCTCTTCTTCTATATCTTCTTCCGTATTTTCTTCAACATTCTCTTCCGCATAGACCAGACCTGTTCCCTGACCCAAAAGTAAGGTTGAGCACAGGATTCCTGCCAGCAATTTCTTCCATATTTTCTTCATTTGTCCGCTTCCCTCGCAATTTTCCCTTAATTTCACAGAGGACCTGGCTCCCTGCCAGACCCTCCGTTCTTTCTGCGTATTACTGTTATTTCACCAAAGCTCCGTACCAGTCGAACACATATGTTTTTCCATTCACGGTTCTCGTTCCGGTATAGACTTTTCCGGTGCTTCCGGCATAATACCAGGTATTGTAACGATATATCCAGCGATTGGTTACTAACAGTCCGTTTTCATCGAACATATAGCCTTCATATAATCCTGTTACCATTCTTCCATGGTTAACGGCATAACGTCCAACACTTCCTGTATATGGCTGTCCATTCTGGAAATAGTACCATTGAGTTCCGCCATATTCTTTATTCAGATACCATCCGGTAGAAACTGCTGTCCATTTTCCATTTTCATCAATCAGGAAATATTTTCCGTTTTCTTCCCATATACCCTGTTCAAGAGTTCCATATGATGGCCAGAGTTTTCTGAAATAATAGGTCGTTCCGTTTATAACTTTTGTTCCCGATACCACTCTGCCATTTGCAACATAATACCATTCTCCGTCTTCATCATGTTTCCATCCGGTAGTTGTATCTAACATTCCATCTTCATTAAACCAGTACGTCTCTTCGTCATACCAGCCAAGACCTATTGCCGTGTTCCTGGCCATTACACCGTCTTCCCAGAAATAATAGGTTTTTCCATTGATCCTCTGTTTCCCTGTAGCAAAGGTGCCATCTTCATTAATATAATACCATTCTCCTGAATCACTCTTCATCCAGCCCTTTTCCGTAACATATCCCTGCCATGCTCCGCTTGCAGCAAATTTACTTAATTTGCCACCAATTTCTTTAACTGTACCGGAAAGCATTTCATAACAGTCAAAATAATACCATTTTCCGTTGATTGCTTTCCAATCGTCTTCGATCAGGATCGTATCCCCTGTCTTTGTGTCTTTTTCTGCATAATACCAGACTGTATCCCCTATCAGAATCCAACCGGACTGAACAGTTCCATCAGCTCCAACATATGTAGAAGCCCCTTGCACATGTTCTGCAGGAACCACGCTCTGTGTTTCCATTCTGCCATTTTCCAGATAATATTTGTGATCCAGCCAGCCATTATATAATGCTCCGTTTTCTGTATAGTACCATTGTCCCTCGATCAGCTGCCAGCCATTCTTTTCTCCCACTGTTGCAACTTTTTTTCCATTCTCATCAAAGATATAAAGTTTTCCGTTAATTGTGCTGGAACTGGTTACCATTATACCCCGGTCGTCAACATAATATGTTCCATCAATCCACTGGCTGGTGCATACCTGTCCATTCTTGCCGACAAAGTACCATTCTACTCCATTTTTGACCCATTGATTTTTAAGAATAGCACCTGAACTGTCTGTTATATATGGATAGATATATCCGCTCTGCATGGTTCCATATTCATTAAAAGAGTAGGATTTTCCGTTGATATCCACGATTTCATTCGATACTGCTTCTCCGTTCTGTTTTACATAATACCAGTATCCATTATCGTTTTTCCATCCGGCTGTTCTGCTGACAGCACCATACTGATCGGCATACAATGTTTCTGTTACCCATTCACTGTTCTTATTCACATAAGAAGCCTCGAATGTACCGGTCATCATCTCGCCTTCCTCGGAAAAATAGAATTCTTTTCCCTTGATCGTCTCCAGTGCTCCCGCTGAGACAATACCTGCTTTTTCAAACCAGTACCATTTGCCGGTTTCTTTGGACTGATACCATCCGGTGGCGTTTACTATTTTTCCACTCGGTTCTGCGAAACGATTGTCTCCCAGTTCTTCATCATAGAAAACACCTGTCACCATAGCTCCGTCAGAATCGAAGCGATACTGTACACCATTGATGGTTGCATAGGTATCTTTCAAAATCTTGCCATCTTTATAGTAATACCAGGTATTTCCCAGCAGCTCCCAGCCGTTTTTGTCGGATACTTCCTGAACAGTGAGCACTCCATCTTCATCTGCTTTGTATAAAACACCTCCGAGAATGACTTCTCTGTCTCTTACACGATAACCGCCTTCATCAAAATAATACAGTTTTCCATCTTCCTCTAAAAATCTATTCTGATATGCGAGGTAATCCTCACCGTAATATTCCGGGTTCCATGAGTCTTTTGTATACCATCCCTTCAACAGATGACCTTCTTCATCTGCATAGATATAACCATCTTCCCACTGACCGTCTTCTGTCTCATAACTTATAAAATAACATCCGTCTGTAACCAAAATACCATCTTCATCAAAGTAGTAACCATATACAACACCTTCTTCGTCTTCAATCTCTACAATGGTTTCTACCAGTTTTTCTCCGTTCTCATAAAAGAAGGTATTTCCATTTGCATCTGTATACCATCCCTCTGTCGGAATGGCTCTTTCATCCGCATTTGTATCTGCTTCCTGGCTTTCCGTGACATCCTGTTCTGTTGCCTCCGGTGTGCTTTCCACATCTGCTTCCTGATCCTGCTGCGCTTCCCCGGAAGTTTCGGATTCGTCCTCTGTATCTTCTGTAGATTCCTGCTCTGCTTCCGTTCCATCTACCGTAGACTCTGCTTCCTGGCTGTCTTCCTCTACCGGATCTGCTTCCTCTTCCACACCTTCTGTTATCACGTTCTCTTCCTGTGGAGTTACGGCAACATCAGCTGCCATTGCAGGTGTAACCGAGCTGATCGTCATCGCTGCCACACAAAGCAATGCACATACTTTCTGTTTTTTCATAGGTATTTCCTCCCTCATGTGAAGTTATATTTTCTCTATTGTACTTTTTCATGTTATCTGCTTCAAGATGTGTCGTTACTTGTGTCAGTATTTTTCAGATTAAATGTTTTATTTATCTGAAAATATCCAGGCGTATGTTGTAATGAGAAACAGATTATAAAAAATACCATTTCAAAAGATTCTGATTTGCAGACAGCATCCTATTATCTTTTATAAAATTTATGAGGGTGAACCAGGATCTGACAACTCATGACCCTGATTCACCCTCAGTTTTGATATTTTTCTTATTTATGATTTGCTCTTATTTTCTCAACCTCTCCCCGCACAATCTTCTCCGCCTCGTCCTTCTCATAAAACAGCTCTTCTTCCATGCTCTCACAATAATCATAGAACGAATGAAGCAGCTCCGATTCTTCCAGAATAATATCCAGAAATACCTTCTTCTCCGGCAGGGCTACCCGCAGCAGACCGTGTTCGGAAGTGACATAGAGGTTCATGTTTGTTTTCCGGTCGCTCATTGGGGATTTCAGGAGGCGGGTTCCTTTTTCCAGAATTTTTTCTACGATCCGGATGCGGTCTTCCAGTGTCGGGGGTGTGTATAATGCCGGATCCAGTTCGGTGATGATCCCTGTGTTCAGAAAGTTTAAAATACCCTCCATCCAGAAGATATAAGTCACATCCTGGTTGGCGAGACACCGGCAGTATTCCGTCGTCATCTGAACCAGGATTTCCCGGTGTTCCATCTGTGGAGCTACATATTTCTGAATCAGTTCGTCCTCAAGAAATGCCATCACGCATGGATCATCCTGTAAACCGTATCCGGAATATTTGGTGGCTACCATATTTCCTACCGTTTCAAACTGCTCGGCGATATTTTCCACGCAGTTGATCAGTTTTCTGGACTGTTTCTGCTGGCGGCAGAAATTGTTTTGCATCTGTTCCAGCATTTCCGGTTCGCTGATCAGATATCCGTTTTTCATATCCGCAGTCAGCAGACAGCCGAACTCTGAAGTCAGGATCATATACGGGAACATGGTAAATTCGTATGAATTTGCCGAGATATCCCCGTAATAATACCAGGTATTGTAGTCATAGTTGTAATTATAATAAGGTAATATTTTCTTTAAGCATTCCAGGTTATACAGTTTTTCTCCTTCCATATAATCCGGTTTGTTGGACAGGCGGACGATATGATCGATCCGCAGATTTCTCTCTCCGTGTCCACAAAGGTTCAGCACATTGCCCAGCCCATCGATCTCCGGCTGCACCAGCATCTGGATCTTTCCGTGTTCACATTTCATTTCTGCGGTGAACATATGGATCAGGATACTCTCGATATCATGGCTGTTTTTCAGGATAATATTTTTTCCGCTCTCCATATCGATCCGAAAATCGATCTGCGCCATCGAAAGAGCTGTTTCTGCAAATGCAAATTCTGATAAAAATTCTTCGATATTTTTTCTTCTGTAATAGGTTTCATATCCGACGACAGAAATCTTGTATTTTTCTATCAGCTGTTTTTCTTCATCCGGTGACAGATGCATATATTCCGCAAGTTTTTTTACAAACGGAAGATCCGGTGCATTGCGCTTGCCGCTGGTCAGTTTGTACATGTTCGCCCGGTCATAATTACAATACTTTGCCAGCATGTAAATATTCGTATCTCTCTCTTTTATAAACTTTGATAACATCTGTGAAAATTCACTCATGGTCCCTCATTTTCCTTACTCTGAAATATTTTTCCTCCGATTACTTTTTTCAGAATGAAATCTCTTTTTTTGCATCTTTTTGTAATCTTTTTCTTGTTTCCCTTTTACATGATGTTGATTTTTTTACCCGTATACGGGTAAGTATAGCGAATTTAGGCTCTACAGTCAACCCGTATACGGGTAACTTCAAGCTGTACTCTTTATACTATTAATTCAGGAAATAAAACGAATCTTACAACAGGATAAAGAGATACTCAATGGAATATTCAGAATTATATGTACAGCGAATACGCACCTTATGTAAACAACGAAACATCTCAATCAACAAGCTGGCAACTATGAGCGGCGTCAGGCAATCCACTCTGGATAATATCGCCCGGGGACTTACAAAAGCCCCCCGGGCGGCTACTCTTCATAAAATTGCCAATGCTTTTAATATGACGTTATCGGAATTTCTAGATTTTGAAGAGTTGAATGATTATATCTTTCCGGATGAATCCGATGATCTCTGATGTTACATTTCTCAGTTACATATCTGAGTGTGCCCGGCACATTCATTCACAGTGTTTTTCTGTAACGCAAAACCCAGCCCCGGATCTTCCGCGAATCGCTTCGCTTTTTATCCGGGGCTGGGTTCTTTTTATACTGCAAAAAGTTCCTTGTCTGTACCTGAATTCATATCATATAAAACCGCCAGCATATAACAATTTTATTATCTCCAATCTGCTAAAATACTTACATATACTCTTGTGATGCTTTAATGTATTCACTTAATGTTGTTGGAAGTCTATGCCGTTTTATAACGTCTGCACAATATTTTTTATATATCGCCTTCAGTCCTTTACTGTTAGACTTATCATTTTGTTGCGCATAATATATGAAAGCCTGAAGAATAATAATATCAAACGTTATTATGTCTATATTCTTTAAATCTTCCAGCTCTCTTGCCACATTATCGACCATAATTTCTTTCGAGCAAAAATAGTTTATATTATGATACGCAGCATATGCAAGGCTATATACTTCACCTCGATCTTTTGAACGCCCTCTTTGATAGTTTACCAGTTCGTGTCTTGCAATATTGTTAAAAATAACGGTATACTTTGGATCTTTTCCGTACAGATCTCCTTCTCCAACAATTGTAACCGTTTTTCCTTTATATCCATCAACTACTTTCCTTGATTCATCATCTAATTCTTTATACACCTCTTCATGTATATAAATATCAGTAAAGCTTTCAAATAACGGGATTATGTACAATTGCTTCATGTTCTCAAAAGAACTGTTTTTATCTGAAGTTCTTTCCGATATTCCCACCATAAATATATTAGCATCAAATAAAATGGGCTTATTTAGTAACTCATGCAAAGCTGTCTTTTTTAATGGTGTAAACATACATTCTCACCTCCGCTTTGCGTTAATTATCGAAAACAGTTCTTCATCGTCCTCGTCTTCTTCATCATTGACCTCGTCCTGTTCTACCATTTCATTTATAAGATTCATATCCAGCGAAAGAATTCTTGCATCTTTAATAATGTCTTCCCTGGATGCATTACCGGTAAGAAAAGCTTTTTCCATATCTTCATATGTCTTGCTATATGGAATAATAAAATCATTTTCCATACCGTATAACACAGAAACCTGTTTTCTGAATATCTGTATCTCCTGAAGCACTTTCTTTATGAATCCATAGTTTTCGATATATTTTTTTTCTTCTTCAATATATTTTTCTTCTTTCAGTCTGTAAATAATTGCTTTCAGTGGCATCTGATATTTTACTGTCATTACAATTATAAATATCGCAACCTGATTAAAGCCTAACGATTCAAATTCTGAAATCTGTAACTTGCTACAATAATCTCTTACTTCACATTTCAAAGCTTCCTCCGGAAAGAGTAATTCTGCCGCAAACCTGCATGCTCGTTTTTCATTTACATCCTTAAGCGCACTAAAATCACAAATGTATGGTTTTTCCTTGAATACCTGATAGTCCTTGATGTAATGATAGAATTCATGCGCTGCTGCAAAAATCTGATTTACCAAAGGTTTATTACCATTCAATATGATATATGCTCTCTCTTTTCCCGTTGTTGGAATATATAACATTCCATCGATTTTATCGGATTCAAACGACACTAATTCAAATCTGATGTCACTGCTTTGTTTCTGAATCAAATCAAATACACCCGGTCCCATTGGTGCCGAGGCATAATCCACTCTTTTTTCCCTGGCTATTTTTTTTATTGCGTCTATTTCGTCTATTGAAAGTGAAGTTGTATTAAAGTCGTATTCAGTTTGATAATATTTTTCGAATAATTCCTGATTATCAATCGATGACATAACTACCTCTCTTTGCAAGTATTTCATATTTTTCCTGAATTCTAATACGCTCAGCCATTTTCTCAATTTTCAGCTTATCAGATTCCTCAAGGCTTCCCATGAGATAAACAAGCGCATCTGTTGTAGTCTCAGCAAAGTATTCATCAGCACTTGTTCCCATCAAGCTACAAATCTTACTGAATAAATCCATGGTAGGTATTTGTTTACCATTCTCCAGTAATGACAGTGTTGGTCTCTTGATATCAAGCTTTTTTGCAAATACTTCCTGGGATTCCTTTCCTCTGAGCGAAACTAAATCTTTACAAAATTTCTCTGAATTGAACTCTTTCATGACAAACCTCCTAAAATGCTCGTTAATTATTTTAACAAAGGCACTCATCCAAGTCAATGATTTGTTGGCTATTTTAACATTATTATATATCATGCTATGCTTTATTAACAATATTTTTAACAACAACTTCGCAATTTATTCAAGCGATAAAACCCCGCCCAGGATCTTCCGCGAATCACTTCGCTTCTTATCCGGGGCGGGGTTCTTTTTATACTCCAGGAGTGTTGAGTATCAGATTATTTTTTCTTTTTTCCAAACAGGGCTGCCAGTATACCGAGCAGAGAGAGTCCTCCTGCGGCTGCGGTGGATGCCAGTGGTGTGGCATCGGCTGTTTTCACCGTTTTGGCTGTCTGCGCTGTTGTGGTTGTTTTGGATGCAGGTGTTGTGGTACCTGTCGTTGTGTTGTTCTTTTTGGTTGTGTTGGTGTTGGTTGGAGTCGTGGTCGGTGTCGGTCTTGGGGTCTCCGGTTTCTTCGTGTCATCGCCTTTTCCCGGATCCGGTTTCTCCGGATCTTTCGGGGTTTCGGTCTTCTCGAAGATTGCATATACTTCCAGATCGTCACTTACCAGCGTATCTGCGGTCACAGTTTCTCCGGTTCCGTCTGCCTTTGTATTCCATCCTTTGAAGGTGTAGCCCTTTTTCGTCGGATCTGCCGGAAGGTTACTTCCGATCGCTTCTCCTTTGATGACTTTTACTTCACTCTTCACACCGTCTACGTCGATCACAACTTTGACTTCTTCAATCGGTGCTGGATTCTGTTCGAATACGGCGTATACTTCCATCTCATCCGTTACTACAGTTTCCGCGGTCACAGCTTCTCCAGTTCCATCCGCTTTGGTGTTCCAGCTTTTGAAGGTGTAGCCATCTTTCGTCGGATCTGCCGGAAGGTTACTTCCGATCGCTTCTCCTTTAATGACTTTCACTTCCGTCTTCACACCGTCTACGTCAAAAACAATTTTGACTTCTTCAATTGGTGCTGGGTTCTGTTCGAATACGGCGTATACTTCCATCTCGTCTGTTACTACGGTTTCCGCGGTCACAGCTTCTCCCGTTCCATCGGCTTTTGTATTCCACCCCTTAAAGGTATAGTCATCTTTTGTCGGATCTGCCGGAAGGTTACTTCCGATTGCTTCTCCTTTAATAACTTTCACTTCCGTCTTCACACCGTCTACGTCAAAAACAACTTTGACTTCTTCAATTGGTGCTGGGTTCTGTTCGAATACAGCGTACACTTCCATCTCGTCCGTCACTACAGTTTCCGCAGTCACGGTTTCTCCCGTTCCATCGGCTTTTGTATTCCAGCCTTTGAATGTGTAGCCGTCTTTCGTCGGATCCGCTGGAAGGTTACTTCCGATCGCTTCTCCTTTGATGACTTTCACTTCGCTCTTCACACCGTCTACATCGAAAACTACTCTCACTTCTTCGATCGGTGCTGGGTTCTGTTCGAATACGGCGTATACTTCCATCTCATCCGTCACTACAGTTTCCGCAGTCACGGTTTCTCCTGTTCCGTCTGCTTTGGTATTCCAGCCTTTGAAAGTATATCCGTCTTTCTCTGGGTCCGCCGGAAGGTTACTTCCAATTGCCTCTCCTTTCACTACCTTCACTTCACTCTTCTGTCCGTCTACATCAAAGACCACTCTTACTTCCACTACCGGAGGAATGTCCTCTTCGAAGATCGGGTAAAGATCCATATTTTCAGTAATCACCGTGTCCGCAGTCACCGTCGTTCCAGTTCCGTCGGCGCTGGTGTTCCAGCCTTTGAAGAGATATCCTTCTTTTGTCGGTGCTGCAGGCAGGTTTTCTCTGATCGCCTGACCTTTCTCTACTTCCAGTTTTGTTGTGGTTCCATCTTCCTGATGTATCTGGATCGTGCATGCTGCTGCAAATACCGGGTACACGGTGATATCATCGGTCGGTACGCTTCCCTCTCCGAAAGCTTCTCCCGTTCCGTTTTTCTTTGTATTCCAGCCTTTGAAAATATTTCCTGCTTTCGTCGCAGATGCCACTTTTTCTGCGGTGACTCCCTCTCCGGCTTTCACATATGCCACTTTCACGCCGGTGACATACTCGCTGTAATATTCTACTGCATAACTGCCCTCTTCTCTCAGGTACAGATTGTTCCACATCGTCTCTTTTTTGCGGATCAGTCCCGCAGAGCTGTTTTCTGCATTGATCTGTGCCAGATATGCATCCAGCGCGCCCGCCGGTACAGTTACCGTAGAGATTGTAGTCTGGGAAACTCCGGTAAATGCTCCTTTTGTTACCGTCGGCGGTGTCATTCCTTTCATCACCACGCGCGTTCCCGCTTTATTTCCCTGTCCAACCCTTCCGAACTGGATATTTTCAATCGTCTCCAGTGTTGCAGGAAGCGTCAGGCGTTTCAGACTGTTTGTATAATAGAAGGAATCCTTTTTCAGTGTTTTTACTGCTTCCAGAGTTACATCCGTCAGTCTGGTACATTTATAGAACGCACGCATTCCGATCGTCTCAGCTTTCGGCAGGGAAACTTTCTCCAGCCAGCCAAATCCGTTAAATGCATCATCTCCTACTTCGGTTGCATCCGGCAGGTCTACGGTTTCTACAGAATCACTTACGATTCCGCCCTTCTGAATCTCCGTCACACCTTCCAGGTGCACTTCTCTCAGTTCTCCCTTGCTGCTTCCGGATGCTTTCGGTGCAAAGTTCAGTACCGCACTGTTCGGTCCCAGTACCGTTGTCGGATTGCCGTCTTTTCCGTGCAGGATCAGGTCTTCACCCAGATGCATCGTGAATTTCTCCAGATTCGTTATCTGTGCAAGATATGCCAGATCGTTCTGTGTGATCTCCCCGGATACCAGTTCGATGCTCGTCACATCGGCTACTGCCACCTTACTGTCTTTGATCGCATCTTCCAGGCTCGAACCGTCCACACTGATGCCATTTACCAGAACTTTGATCACATCCGGCAGATTTTCTTCGTAAATCGGATAAATATCCATATTGGCTGTAATGACGGTGTTCGCAGTCACAGTTTCTCCTGTTCCGTCTTCACTGGTATTCCACTCTTTGAATACATAACCCTCTTTTTCCGGTGCAGTCGGCAGTTTTTCTCCGATTGCCTGGTCTTTTTCTACTTCCAGGGTCGTTGTCGTTCCGTCTTCCTGATGGATCTGTACGGTACAGGATGCTGCAAATACAGGGTATACCGTAAGATCTCCGGTCGGCACGCTTCCCTCTCCGAAAGCTTCACCCGTTCCGTTTTTCTTTGTATTCCAGCCTTTGAAAATATTTCCTGCTTTCGTCGCAGATGCCACTTTTTCTGCGGTGACTCCCTCTCCGGCTTTCACATATGCCACTTTCACGCCGGTGACATACTCGCTGTAATATTCTACTGCATAACTGCCCTCTTCTCTCAGGTACAGATTGTTCCACATCGTCTCTTTTTTGCGGATCAGTCCCGCAGAGCTGTTTTCTGCATTGATCTGTGCCAGATATGCATCCAGCGCGCCCGCCGGTACAGTTACCGTAGAGATTGTAGTCTGGGAAACTCCGGTAAATGCTCCTTTTGTTACCGTCGGCGGTGTCATTCCTTTCATCACCACGCGCGTTCCCGCTTTATTTCCCTGGCGTACCGTGCCAAATTTGATATTTTCAATCGTCTGGATCGTTGCCGGTAACGTCAGTTTTGTGAGGCTGTTTGTATTTTCAAAGCTGCTTGCTTTCAGTGTTTTTACAGATTCCAGTGTGATGCTGGTCATTCTGGTACAGTTAAAAAATGCACTTGAACCGATGGTTTCTGCCTTTGGCAGTGAGACGCTCTCCAGCCATCCAAATCCCTTAAACGCATTCATGCCCACATTCACAACATCCGGCATGCTGATCGTTTCTACCGAATCCGAAACGATTCCGCCGGTCAGGATCTCGGTCACGCCGCCAAGTTCCACAGATCTGAGCGCGCCCTTGCTGCTTCCGGATGCTTTCGGTGCAAAATTCAGTACTGCCGTATTTTTTCCGAGCACGGTCGTTGCACTTCCGGTCTTTCCGATCAGTTTCAGTCCGCTTCCCAGCTGCATATGAAAATCCTGCAGATTGGTCAGGGTTGTGATGTATGCCAGATCTGCCTGTGTGATCGTACCGGATACCAGTTCGAGACGGGTCACTGCGGCAGCTTCCGTTCCGCTGGCGGTGACTGCTGTTTCCAGACTTTCTCCGCTCGCTGCGGTTCCGTTGATTTTCACTGTCAGCGTGCCCTCTTTCGGCGTTACGGTTTCAGCTTCCTGTGTCTGTGCTTCCTGCACCGCTGCTGCCTGCGGCATCTGTGCCGTTTCTGCCTCCACTGTTGTTTCCTGACCGCTGTCCTCTTCGTCCTCTGCCGCTGGTTCCTGATTCGGATTCTCCGGTATCAGTTCCACTGGTTCCTCTGCCTGATCCGGACTTTCTGATATCGCGTTGTCTGATGCATCTGTTGTTTTTCCGCTCTCTGTTTCCGGCTGTTCAGAAGTATCTTCTGCTCCCTGTGTATCCTCCGCATATACGGGGACCGATACCAGCGGTGAGCCAACAGAAGTTGCCGTTACTGCAAGTGCACAGAAAAGTGCCTGCAATCTCTTTGTTCTCTCCTTCATGATTTCCTCCTTATCGTTTTGCCTGGTTATTGGTTCTATCTGCATCGTAACACACTTCTGTTGTTTTCTATATCTCTATGTTGTCTATTTTTTTAGATTTCTTGCTTTATCCTAAATAATTTCTTGTAAATTTATATAACACATTTTATACTTTTTCTATACTTTTTCGCATTTTGCACAATGTGCTCTCGGAATCTTTCTGTGCCTGATTTTGTGAGATGATTTTTTGTCAGTTGTGCCCA
>ENA-ORUA01000897-ORUA01000897.1-human-gut-metagenome-genome-assembly--contig:-NODE-897-length-29799-cov-9.087816_pt1 | contig 29799 bp, 23 predicted proteins | sample MGYA00242076_ERZ509201 | MGnify/ENA primary metagenome ERZ509201 (study PRJEB26280, sample SAMEA2338863) | human gut metagenome | biome: human gut; feature: human-associated habitat; material: faeces...
GGCTACCTTAACCCACCGTCTAAAGCCAGTGGGATTGCGGTAGCCTTATTTCAAAACGTCCTGTCCGTTATAAAACTTATACACCGTGTACCCATCATTTTTCAGAAAAATCTCCAGCAAATCTGCCATCGACTCTTCATCATCCACGATCAAAATTTTTTCACTCATATATTTCATCTCCATTTCCATTACAAAAGTTACATTCCACAACTTCCGTTTGCTTTCACTGCTTCTATTTTACCGTATTGTACATGAAAAATCCATAGTTACTGTTCACCCGACAATAAACGCTCCGCTGTTTTACTGACCGTGAAAGTGAAAACCTGGCTGGCTTTGCTGGACTTTTTCTTTTAAAAGTGATATTATATCGCGTAAGCAATTAGCTTACCAGCATGCTCTTTATGCTGGCATTTTCGCTATTTATAATTATGGAGGTGAATCGCTATGTTGAGGACAATATTGAAACCACTTTCTTTCGTACCTGCCCTCATTATGATGTATATTATCTTCTCCTTCTCCGCTCAGGACGGAGATATGTCCGGTCAGCTCAGCTACCAGGCAAGTGTGAAGATCATCGAAACAGCTGACTATGTTTTTAACGCCAATCTCAGTTACGATCAAATCGATGAGTGGGCAAATAAAATCGATTTTATCACCCGCAAACTGGCACATATGACCGAATATTTCGCTCTTGCCATCGCAGTATCCTTTCCATTATATGTATATGGACTGCACGGCATCCTTCTGATGTTTCTGGCGGGACTGATCTGCGTCGGGTTCGCCTGCGGAGATGAATTCCACCAATCGTTTATCGCCGGACGAAGTCCTTCGGCAAGAGATGTCTGTATCGACAGTGTCGGCGTGTTTTTTGGGATCATCGTCGTCCGCATCATCGGCTGGACCGGACGGAAGACGGTCTTTAAAGAAAAAGTCAAAGTAAAACAGAAAAAGCCAAAGAAAAAGCTCTTTGGCGGTAAGTCAAAAACAACTTACTATGATAAATACGGCAATTACCAGCCACCACAGCCGGATGACCGCTATTACCAGAATCCAGGATCTGGATATGGTTATGACAACCGTGGACAGGATTATGGTTATGATAGTCGCTATGACAGCCGCAGCGGGCGTAATTATTACGAACAGCCGGGCGGCAATCCGAATTATGGTTACGATAACCGCGGCGGCCGCGATTATTATGGTCAGCCGGAAGGTAACCCAAATTACGGCTATGACAACCGCAGCAATAATCCGAATTATGGCTATGACAACCGCGGCGGTAATCCGAATTATGGTTATGACGGTCGCAGCAGCGATCCGAATTATGGCTATGATAACCGCAGCGGCAATCCGAATTATGGTTATGATAACCGCAGCGGCAATCCGAATTATGGTTATGATAATCATGGACATCGTGATTATTATGAACAGAGCGGCAAAAATCCGGAAACCGGTTACGGATACGACAACTGCGAGCAGAATTACTGCGAATCACAGACTCCTGACCGCAGTAACTGTGATTACTATGAGCAGCCCGTCAGGGAGTCGCAGTCACAGCAGAGTACCAGAACCTGGTCAAGGGAAGAAGTAGAAGCCGGACTTCATCCGGAGCATACATCACGTACTTCCGACAAAAAGGCTACTAATCCAAACGATCCTTTCTGGTCTCCAGAACAGGAAATCGACTTCAATGCCAAACCGGAATATGCCGAGCGAAATTATCAGGAAACAAATGATCCATATGATCATGACTGGGGATTTGACCGTTCCGAAAATGTTTCCCGACAGCCATCTTATTCACCAGAAAAAGAACAGGCTCCATATGAGAATCCGGAAAGTACCGTTCCAGACGAACCTGCGGAAGATCCAAGACAGACTCCTCCGGTACAGCACCGAAGAAAAAAGAAACATGAAAAAGACTGGTTCTTTGATCTGTAAAGGTTTGTTGCTCACCACTTGCAGAAGTGGGACTCTTCTCGACTGAGATAAAATCGGAAATTGAGTTTCGATTAAAACTAAACAAAAAAATGCATGTACTTTCGTCATCCGACAAAAATACTTGCATTTTTTGTTTTATCATTTTTCGTTTTTTGCTTATTATTCTGTTCCCTGTTACTCTGTTTTTTCGCTGCTTTCTTCCTGCTTCTGTCTCTTTTCTTCCTTCTCCTGCTGTTCTTTCACAAATTGCTGTAATTCCTGTTTGTGCTCTTCACTGAGACCATGATCGCCCTCAAGAGAACGTAAAAACACCAGCAGAGAACCATCATAGGCAAGATTCAGGTATTCCTGAACACCTTTTGCTATAAATTCTTTTCTTGACATGTTCACAGAATAATAGCGACGTTTACCTCTTTTGGTAGAAGACAGGATTTTCTTATTCTTCAGACGTATCACAAAACTATAGGCCGTCTGCTGTTTCCATACATATCCTTTTGTCTCCATGTACTCCATGATTTCATTCAGATGAATCTCCTCCTGATCTGCATGTGCCCACATGTAGTCCATAATGTGCTGTTCCGCTTCTGATAAACTGTAAAAAGCCATACTTTATCCTCCTAATCGCTTGTAATATAATACAATGCTATATTACATATCATATCAAAAAATCGCCAGATGGTCAAATCAAAAATTCGAGAAATTTTGTTCCGTTTTGTGATCATTTACAGAAAATAATGCATGAAACAGAAGAGGAAATAAATCTTGTTGCCCGCCGCCTACAGTTGAGAATCATCTCACCTCTGATATAGTATGATTGCAAACACCGCTGTCAATGCCTCTGTCACCGGAAATGCCAGCCATACGCCGTTTGCTCCCAGTATTTTTCCAAACAGAAATGCTGCCGGAATAATGACAATGACATATCGCAGCAACGCAATACAAAAAGATGGTGTACCCTTTCCGAGTCCTTCCAGTGCTCCGGAGCAGGTCACAGACACGCCAGACACGATAAAGCCAAAGCTGATGATATGAAGTGCAGTGATTCCGATCCGGATGGTCTCTTCGTTCACGGTGAACAGCCCGATCAATTTTCCCGGGATGAGCCAGGATATCAGCATTCCGGCTGCCATCACACCAAGCACCAGTCCCAGTGCCGTCCGGAATATTTTTTCTACCCGTTTTTTCTCTCCAGCTCCATAATTGTAGCCGATCAGCGGACGGATGCCCTGGATGATCCCGTTTGCACTCAGATAAATAAAGGTCTGAAGTTTATAATATACGCCAAGCACCAGCACATATTTCTCCGAGAATCCTGACAGGATACCATTTAAAGATGAAATCAGCAGAGACGGAAGTGCCATATTTAAAGTCGCCGGAATGCCGACAGCATAAATACGGGAAATTACCTGTTTCTCCGGTTTTAAATATTTTAACTGGATCTTAACCGGGATCGGGTCTGCAAAATAAAAGATGAGATAGATCAGCAGTGTCGCCGTCTGTCCGATTCCGGTCGCATAGGCGGCACCGGCAATCCCCATAGCCGGAAATGGGCCGATTCCAAAGATCATCAGCGGATCGAGCAGAATGTTGATCAGACACCCACAGATCATGCTGAACATGGAAACTTTCATTTTACCCACCGACTGAAAGATTTTTTCAAAGGTTATCCCCAGTGTGATCACAACGGAGAAGAGCAGCACACGATTTCCGTATGTGATTGCCATCAGGTTGACTTCCAAATCAGCGGAAAATCCTTTCAGAAACTTCCACAGACCTGCTGTACACAGGACTGTCAGCAATATTCCATGCAAAACACTTAAGGCAATGCCCTGCGTTGCTATCTGATTTGCTGTGGTCTGTTTTTTTGCTCCCAGATAATAAGCGATCCCGGCATTGATCCCGATTCCAATACCAACACCGATGGCTGTAATCAGATTCTGTATCGGATATACAAGTGCCAGTGCCGTCATCGCTTCTTCACTTAATTTTGCAACAAAATAGCTGTCTACGATGTTATACAGTGCATTCACTGCCATGGAGATGACCATCGGCAGCGACATGGATAACACCAGCGGCAGTATTTTTCGCTCTTTCATAAAACTTTGATCCATATATTTCCTCCATCTAATAATACAACGTGCTTTACAGACTTTATCAGCTGATTAGCAATCGCCAAATACCAGCATGCTGTATTTTTCTCAACATGGCAACAAAAAAACGCCACATAACTACCTTTCGATAGCTATGTGGCGAAAAAAGAACTTTCTTAAAAAATCCACACCCTGTACGGGTTTTGTTATTCTCTTTATTCTTCGGTAGAATCCGAATCTTCCGCTGTCAAATCGACTTCATCGAAATCGTCTGCAACATTCTCATCTGCATTCTCTGCTGCGGCAGTTTCTGCATCTGCTGCTGTTTCTTTCGAAGTGATCTCTGTCTGCTCTTCCGACATTTCTGTTTCATCCAGCATCAGATCGTCATCTTCCATTTCATATTCATCCTCACCGGTATCCAGTTTTACGTTGCGGTAACGTTTCATACCGGTTCCGGCCGGGATCAGTTTACCGATGATAACGTTCTCTTTCAGACCGATCAGCGGATCGACTTTACCTTTGATAGCTGCTTCTGTCAGAACTTTTGTAGTTTCCTGGAAGGATGCTGCTGACAGGAAGGAGTTAGTTGCCAGGGATGCTTTTGTAATACCAAGCATTACCTGTTTTCCTTCTGCAGGCTCTTTGCCCTGAGCGATCATCTCTTCATTGATATCCTCGAAATCAAGGATGTCTACCATGGTTCCCGGCAGAAGTTCCGTGTCTCCGTTATCCTCGATACGGATCTTCTTCATCATCTGACGAACGATTACTTCGATATGTTTATCGTTGATCTCTACACCCTGCAGACGGTATACACGCTGTACTTCACGCAGCATGTAATCCTGAACAGCGTTTACGCCCTTGATTCGCAGAATGTCATGCGGATTTACACTACCTTCTGTCAGTTCATCACCAGCATCCAGATAAACTCCATCCTGTACTTTGATACGTGATCCGTAAGGAATCAGATAAGTCTTGGACTCACCTGTCTCACTGTTTGTCACAATGATCTCACGTTTTTTCTTGGTATCTTTGAGGGTTGCCACACCGGAAATTTCAGTGATGATAGCAAGTCCCTTAGGCTTACGTGCCTCGAAAAGCTCCTCGACACGAGGAAGACCCTGTGTGATATCGCCGCCGGCAACACCACCGTTATGGAAGGTACGCATGGTCAGCTGTGTACCCGGCTCACCGATAGACTGTGCTGCGATGATACCTACGGATTCACCAACCTGTACCGGCTCACCGGTTGCCATGTTGGAACCGTAACATTTCGCACAAACACCAACATGTGATTTACAGTTCAGGATCGTACGGATCTTGATCTGTTCAAATGGTTTGCCGTTTGCGTCCACACCTTCACTCATGATACGTGCTGCACGTTTCGGAGTGATCATATGGTTTGCTTTTACAAGGATTTCGCCGTCTTTATTCTTAATGGTCTCGCAGGAGAATCTTCCTGTGATACGCTCCTGCAGGCTTTCGATCTCTTCCTTGCCGTCTGTAAATGCTTTTACATACATACCCGGAATTTCTTTGCCTTCGCAGCAGTCCATCTCACGGATGATCAGATCCTGTGATACATCAACCAGTCGTCTTGTCAGGTAACCGGAATCGGCTGTACGAAGAGCGGTATCGGACATACCTTTTCGAGCTCCATGCGCAGACATGAAATATTCCAGTACGTCAAGACCTTCACGGAAGTTTGACTTGATAGGCAACTCGATCGTATGACCGGTTGTATCTGCCATCAGTCCTCGCATACCTGCCAGCTGTTTGATCTGTTTATCAGAACCACGGGCACCGGAGTCAGCCATCATGAAGATGTTGTTGTACTTATCCAGTCCGTCCAGCAGCTTTCTGGTCAGAACATCATCGGTTTCTTTCCAGGTCTCTACAACTTCTTTGTAACGTTCTTCTTCTGTGATCAGACCACGTTTGTAGTTCTTTGTGATGTGGTCTACAGTCTCCTGAGCCTGCTTGATCAGTTCCGGTTTTTCAGGCGGAACGGTCATATCGGAAATGGATACGGTCATAGCTGCTCTTGTGGAGAATTTATATCCTGTTGCTTTGATATCATCCAGCACTTCTGCTGTCTTGGTAGCTCCGTGTGTATTGATAACTTTTTCCAGGATCTGTTTCAGCTGTTTCTTTCCTACATGGAAATCTACTTCCAGCTTCATTTCGTTTTCCGGAATGCTTCTGTTTACAAAGCCCAGATCCTGAGGCAGGATCTCGTTGAACAGGAAACGTCCCAGTGTGGACTCTACCGTACCGGTCTTTGTTGTACCGTCCGGCATGGTCTTTGTCATACGCACTTTGATTCTGGTCTGCAGAGTCAGTGCTTTGTTTTCATAAGCAAGGATTGCTTCGTTCACGCTCTTGAAGTACTTGCCTTCTCCGATCGAACCCGGTCTTTCCTGTGTCAGGTAGTAAATACCAAGGACCATATCCTGTGAAGGAACGGCTACAGGACCGCCGTCGGACGGTTTCAGCAGGTTGTTCGGTGAGAGAAGCAGGAAACGGCACTCTGCCTGAGCCTCTACGGACAGCGGCAGATGTACAGCCATCTGGTCTCCGTCGAAGTCGGCGTTGAATGCGGTACAAACCAGCGGATGCAGTTTGATCGCTTTACCTTCTACCAGGATCGGCTCAAATGCCTGAATACCAAGACGATGCAGTGTAGGAGCACGGTTCAGCATAACCGGATGCTCTTTGATTACTTCTTCCAGAACGTCCCATACTTCCGGCTGAAGTCTCTCTACCATTTTCTTTGCGTTTTTAATATTATGTGATGTTCCGTTTGCTACCAGCTCTTTCATAACGAAAGGTTTAAACAGCTCGATTGCCATTTCTTTCGGCAGACCGCACTGATAAATTTTCAGTTCCGGTCCTACGACGATAACGGAACGTCCGGAATAGTCAACTCGTTTTCCGAGCAGGTTCTGACGGAAACGTCCGGATTTACCTTTCAGCATATCGGACAGAGATTTCAGAGCACGGTTACCAGGTCCGGTTACCGGTCTTCCTCTTCGACCGTTATCGATCAGGGCATCTACTGCTTCCTGAAGCATACGTTTTTCGTTTCTGACGATAATATCCGGTGCTCCAAGCTCCAGCAGTCTCTTCAGACGGTTGTTACGGTTGATGATTCTTCTGTACAGGTCGTTCAGGTCAGAAGTTGCAAATCTTCCTCCGTCCAGCTGTACCATAGGACGCAGATCCGGCGGAATAACCGGGATAACAGTCATGATCATCCACTCCGGACGGTTGCCGGACTCACGGAATGCTTCTACAACTTCCAGTCTCTTGATGATTCTTGCACGTTTCTGTCCGGTAGCTTCTTTTAAGCCTCTTTTCAGCTCTTCGGATTCTTTTTCCATGTCGATGGCTTCCAGAAGCTCTTTGACAGCTTCTGCACCCATGCCGACACGGAATGTCATACCGTATTTTTCTCTGGCTTCCTGGAACTCTCTCTCAGTCAGTACCTGTTTGTACTGCAGTTCGCTGGTTCCTTTATCCAGAACGATGTAGTTGGCAAAATACAGTACTTTTTCCAGTACTCTCGGTGACAGATCCAGCATCAGTCCCATTCTGGAAGGGATACCCTTAAAGTACCAGATATGAGATACCGGAGCTGCCAGCTCGATATGTCCCATACGCTCACGGCGTACACTTGATTTTGTTACTTCAACTCCGCATCGGTCACAGATAACACCTTTGTAGCGGATTTTTTTATATTTACCACAGTGACATTCCCAGTCTTTGCTTGGTCCGAAGATTCTTTCGCAGAACAGACCATCTTTTTCCGGTTTCAGCGTACGGTAGTTGATGGTTTCCGGTTTCAGGACTTCACCATGTGACCATTCTCTGATCTTATCAGGAGATGCTAAACCGATTTTAATGGCATCAAACGTAATTGGCTGATACGTTTCATTATTTGTTGTTTCTGGCATGTATGGTTTCTCCTTTCACTTCCGGCTTACTCTTCCTCGAAAACTTCATCCGGGCTGAAGATTGCTTCATCCGGTGCGGACTCTTCCTGTACATCAACCAGCTCGTCGCCTTCAAACTCCTGTTTGGTATAGCCGTACTCGCCGAAAGAGGACTCCTCTTTTCTGTTGTAATCTTTGTTGTCGCCCTCGATGACAGAACGTAAGTCTGTGTCTCCATAGTCAACAGTTTCCATAAGTTCTACTTCTGTCTGGTCCTCCTTGAGCACTTTGACATCCAGACCAAGAGACTGAAGCTCTTTGATCAGAACTTTGAAGGACTCCGGAATACCAGGTTCAGGGATGTTTTCACCCTTGATGATCGCTTCATAAGTCTTAACACGTCCGACAACATCATCCGATTTAACAGTCAGGATCTCCTGCAGTGTATAAGAAGCACCATATGCTTCCAGAGCCCAAACCTCCATCTCTCCGAAACGCTGTCCGCCGAACTGAGCTTTACCACCCAGAGGCTGCTGTGTTACCAGGGAGTACGGGCCTGTGGAACGTGCATGGATCTTATCGTCTACCAGGTGATGCAGTTTCAGATAATGCATGTGTCCGATGGTTACCGGGCTGTCGAAATATTCTCCGGTACGTCCGTCACGCAGTCTTACTTTACCGTCTCTTGACAGCGGTACGCCTTTCCAGAGTGCTCTGTGGTCACGGTTGTCATACAGATACTGCAGAACTTCCGGCAGAAGCTCTTCGCCATGTTTCTTTTCGAATTCTTCCCACTCCAGATTGACATAATCGTTTGCCAGATCCAGTGTGTCCATAATGTCTACCTCGTTTGCACCGTCAAATACTGGTGTTGAGATATTGAATCCAAGTGCTTTTGCAGCCAGGCTCAGATGGATCTCCAGGACCTGACCGATGTTCATACGAGACGGCACACCCAGCGGATTCAGTACGATATCCAGCGGACGGCCATTTGGCAGGAACGGCATATCTTCAACAGGAAGGACACGGGAAACCACACCCTTGTTACCATGACGACCGGCCATCTTGTCACCTACAGAGATCTTTCTCTTCTGTGCAATGTAAATTCTTACGGACTGATTTACACCCGGTGCCAGCTCGTCACCATTTTCTCTTGTGAAGACTTTTGCATCTACGACAATACCATATTCACCATGCGGTACTTTCAGGGAAGTATCACGTACTTCACGTGCTTTTTCTCCGAAGATTGCACGCAGCAGACGCTCTGCTGCTGTCAGCTCTGTCTCGCCCTTCGGTGTTACTTTTCCGACCAGAATATCACCGGCACGCACTTCTGCACCGACACGGATGATACCACGCTCATCCAGATCTTTCAGTGCTTCATCACCGACACCAGGAACGTCACGTGTGATCTCTTCCGGTCCCAGTTTGGTATCACGTGCTTCTGCTTCGTATTCCTCGATATGGACAGATGTGTATACATCGTTCATAACCAGTCTCTCACTCAGCAGAACGGCATCCTCGTAGTTGTAACCTTCCCAGGTCATGAATCCGATCAGAGGGTTCTTACCAAGAGCGATTTCGCCGTTGGATGTGGAAGGACCGTCTGCGATAACCTGTCCGGCAGCAACTCTGTCACCCTTGAAAACGATCGGACGCTGATTGTAGCAGTTACTCTGGTTGCTTCGTGAAAACTTGGTCAGACGATACTCATCTCTTGTACCATCATCGTTGCGAACCACGATACGTTTGGATTCAGAAGACTCGATCGTACCATTTTTCTTTGCAACCACACATACACCGGAGTCAACCGCTGTCTTTTCTTCCATACCGGTTCCTACTACAGGAGCTTCGGTTGTCAGAAGCGGTACAGCCTGACGCTGCATGTTAGATCCCATCAGAGCTCGGTTTGCGTCGTCGTTCTGCAGGAACGGAATCAGTGCAGTAGCAACGGAAAATACCATCTTAGGAGACACGTCCATGTAATCAAACATGTGTCTTTCGTATGCCTGTGTCTCTTCACGGTAACGACCGGAAACGTTCTTGCTGATGAAGTGTCCTTCTTCGTCCAGAGCCTCATTCGCCTGTGCTACATGGTAATTATCCTCTTCGTCCGCAGTCATATATACTACTTCATCTGTGACACGCGGGTTCTTAGGATCTGTTTTATCGATTTTACGATATGGTGCTTCGATGAAACCATATTCGTTGATCTTTGCATAAGATGCCAGTGAGTTGATCAGACCGATGTTCGGTCCTTCAGGCGTCTCGATAGGACACATTCTTCCGTAGTGGGAATAGTGTACATCTCGAACCTCGAATCCGGCTCTGTCTCGTGACAGACCGCCAGGACCCAGGGCGGATAAACGTCTCTTGTGTGTCAGCTCACCCAGTGGGTTGTTCTGATCCATGAACTGGGACAGCTGGGAAGATCCGAAGAATTCTTTCACGGCTGCTGTCACCGGTTTGATGTTGATCAGAGACTGTGGAGAAATGCCTTCCAGATCCTGTGTTGTCATTCTTTCACGAACGACTCTCTCCAGTCTGGAAAGACCGATACGGTACTGGTTCTGCAGCAGTTCTCCGACTGCACGGATACGACGGTTGCCCAAGTGGTCGATATCGTCATCATGGCCGATGCCGTACTCCAGATGCATGTTATAGTTAATAGAAGCAAAAATATCTTCTTTTGTGATATGCTTCGGAATCAGCTCATGGATATTTTTGTGGATCGCATCCTTAATATCTTCTTCGCTGGCGTTTTCTTCCAGTATTTTTTGCAGTACCGGATAATATACTAATTCTGTAACACCTGCAGATTCCGGATCAAAGTCAACCCATTCGCCAAGGTCTACCATCATATTGGAGAGAACCTTTACGTTACGCTGCTCTGTCTGGATCCATACAAACGGAACGCCTGCATTCTGGATCTTGTTTGCAAGTGCTTTATCTACTTCTGTACCAGCCTCAGCCAGGATCTCACCGGTAGACTCGTCTACAACATCCTCAGCCAGAACCTGTCCGCAGATGCGGTTGCGAAGCAGCAGTTTTTTGTTGAACTTATAACGTCCGACTTTTGCAAGGTCATATCTTCTCGGATCGAAGAACATGCTTGTGATCAGGCTCTCTGCACTGTCAACTGCCAGCGGTTCGCCCGGACGGATCTTTTTGTACAGCTCGAGCAGACCTTCCTGATAGCTCTCGGAAGTATCTTTTGTCAGGCTGGCAAGGATTTTCGGTTCTTCACCGAACAGATCGATGATCTCCGCATTGGTTCCGTAGCCAAGTGCACGGATCAGAACGGTGATCGGCACCTTTCTGGTTCTGTCTACACGAACATAGAAAATGTCATTGGAGTCTGTCTCGTATTCCAGCCATGCACCACGGTTCGGAATAACGGTAGAAGAATACAGTTTTTTACCCAGTTTATCATGTGCGATTGCATAATAGATGCCTGGAGAACGTACCAGCTGGCTGACGATTACTCGTTCTGCACCGTTGATCACGAAGGTACCGGTTGCTGTCATCAATGGCAGATCTCCCATAAAGATCTCATGCTCATTGATTTCATCGTTCTCTTTATTATGAAGTCTTACTTTTACTTTCAAAGGTGCAGCATATGTTGCGTCACGTTCTTTACATTCTTCGATTGAATATTTTACGTCATCTTCGCACAGCGTGAAATCCACAAATTCCAGGCTCAGCTTGCCGCTGTAGTCTGTAATTGGCGAGATATCATCAAAAACCTCTTTGAGTCCAGATTCCAGGAACCATTTATAAGAGTCCACCTGTATTTCGATCAGGTTAGGCATCTCAAGAACCTCTTTCTGTCTGGAATAACTCATACGGAAGCTTTTGCCGCTTTTAATTGGACGTATTCTGTTTTTCTCCATTGACATTTCACCCCTGTTCTTTCTATCTAAAAAATTCAAGTCACTTTTGGCACTTTTGGGCATAGTTATACCAAAAAGCATACACTTTCACAATAGTGCACTTTCCATACTACCACGTCTGTTTGTCAATGTCAAGTATCTTTTTTATTGACGCAAAAACCGGCCAGGATTACTCCTGACCGGTGTAAGTTCTGTTTTACAAAAAAGCAGTTACAATTATTTAAGAGTAACTTTTGCTCCTTCTGCTTCCAGTTTTGTTTTGATGTCTTCAGCTTCTGCTTTAGATGCAGCTTCTTTCAGAACCTTAGGAGCTCCGTCAACTACTGCTTTCGCTTCTTTCAGTCCCAGACCAGTTACTTCACGAACAACTTTGATAACTTTAACTTTGTTAGCACCAACTTCTGTCAGTTCTACGTCAAACTCATCTTTTTCTTCAGCTGCTGCTTCACCAGCACCTGCTGCTGCAACTACAACACCTGCTGCTGCAGATACACCAAATTCTTCCTCACATGCTTTTACTAAATCATTTAACTCTAATACAGATAACTCTTTGATAGCTTCGATAAATTCAGCTGTTGTCAATTTTGCCATTTTATTTTCCTCCATTATTTTTATTTTTTCAGGCGGCATTTTCTATGCGGCCTCTGTGATGATTCTTATTCTTATGCTTCTTCCTGTTTCTCTGCAATCTGGCTGATAACGCGTGCAAAGTTTGCGATCGGAGACTGGATGCTTCCAAGCAGTTTGCCCAGCAGTTCTTCTCTTGAAGGGATGCTTGACAGTGCTGTGATACCTGCCTCATCGTAGTAAGCGTCTTCTACAACACCTGCAACGAGTTTCAGTGCTTTCACATCTTTTGCATATTTAGCCAGGATTCTTGCAGGAGCAGTTGCATCATCTTTGCTGATAGCGATTGCGTTCGGTCCTTCCAGATGTTTGCAAAGTTCTTCACAAGGTGTGCCTTTGAATGCAAACTTCATCATTGTGTTTTTGTACACTTTGTAAGAAACACCGGCTTCTCTGAGCTCTTTACGCATTGCAGTATCCTGCTCTACGGTGATTCCGCTGTAAGTAACCAGTACGATGGAAGCCGCATCTTTGATCGCCTCACTGATCTCTGCCACGATCGGCTGTTTCTGTTCTACTTTTGCCATTAACTTTTACCTCCTTATAGATTCTGCCCGGTGTGCCATAAAAGCCCACCACTGAATATTCTGGGAGGAATTCATAACAATGAAAAACCTCTCTGTCAAACTAACAGAGAGGTTCTGTAATCATTCTCTTAAGAATTCTTCACTCCTCGGCAGGCGTTTTAACCTTATGCCTAACGGCACCTGCTGTCTCTGGCAGTTTTCTGTAAAACTATAGCACATCTACCACTGTTATGTCAAGGAGTTTTTACATTTTTCTGATTAAGAATTTTTGTATTTTTTTCTGACCACTTTTGACCAGTTGCTCTGCATTTTCTTACCGCCCGCTTTTTTATAAGTCCGGATCTTGTAATAGTAAGTTTTTCCTTTGCGTGCCTTCTTGTCAAGATAACTCTGGGTCTTTCCCTTTTTCACAACATGGATCTTTTTATATCCGCTCTTTTTCTTTGTGGATCGATAAATATAATATCCATTTGCACCGGATACTTTTTTCCAGGTGATCCGGATCCCTTTTTTCGTTGCTTTTGCTTTTACATTTCTGACAGCTTTCGGTCTGGTCACAGTCGGTTTTGCCGGTGTTGCCGGCGTTTGAGTTTCCGTCTGTTTTTTATCATCCGACGGTTTGTTTACTGTTTCACTTTCCGATTCTTTTTCTGATTCCGTTGTTGTCTCTTTCTGCGTTTCACTCTCTGCTTCGCTTTCTTTCTGTGCATCCGCCGGGATTTTGAATGCAGTAACAGAATGCGGAGCCAGGCTGTATTTTGCTGTTTTCTCTGTTACGGAAATCTTTGTTTTCTGTACATCTACTTTATTTGGATTTGCCTGTGTGTTTTCATCCAGCACATCATCCGATGTCAGATACCATACCTGAAGATCTTTTCCTGTCAGGTCTTTTCCGTCTATGATCAGATTTACATCTGTTCTTTCATCTCTGCTGTTATTCACAACCGTAAGATAAACATTCCCCTGTTCATCTTTTGAGGAAATTGCTTTTACAAGCGGAACATTGTACCCCTTATAGGTATAACAGGTCACATTTCCTTCAATTTTCTGGCCAATCTGCGTTGTTCCTGTCATATTATTGAAAATGGAAAACATTTTTGCAGAAGGGGTCGACACAAAATCGGTCGTTCCATCGTTTTGTTTGATTGCCTGGATCACACACTGAGAGCCCGATCCAAGGTTATCTGCTCCATATGGATAATCAACCAGACAATGTTTGTTGATATAAGGTGTTCCAAAGCCAATGTAATCAATCATTTCATTTGCAATGTAAACAGCATGTCCGATTCCACGGACAAACTGGGTATTATGGTTATATACGCCAAACTCAGACAGAACCGGCACTTTCCCCATTCCAGGTGCATACTGATTCATCGCATCCACCAGTGCTTTTACACGGGGCATATTGTACTGCAATGACCGTCCGAGCACTTTTTCATAGAACTCCGGATCATTGTCTGCAATGACTCCACCGCTTGTATCACTGTACGGATGGATAACAACACCATCGTAATAATTATTATAGCCTTTCTGTGCCATTTTCTGCACAAAAGAAACCTGATTGCCGCTTCCGCAGTATACCTGGATCTCCATCCCCAGTTCATCGGCAATCTTGTTCATCGCCTGATAATACGACACAAATCCATCACGGTCACTCTGGTAAGATGCGGTGATTGCCTTTCCTGACTGTGGAATATTTCCATTTATTCCATCACCAAATGTAATTTTACCTGTTTTGCAGTCTACAGTGCAGACATTCTGTGCCCCCTTGCCTTCCAGGGAATCCACGATCTGCCACTGTGTTCCGCCTACATAGACAGCCACAGAATTTTCTACTGCCGGTGTATAACGTACATAGCGAACCTGATTTGCTGTTCCATCACTGTTTGTTGCCTGATCTCTCCAGTCCTCTTCCTTAACCGTCCTGGTATTCTGACCGAAAGTCATTCTGCCGCCGTCAATATAAGCATCCATCCAGTCAGTGTTTCCTCTGCCGTCCATCCAGTAGGTCTGTCTGTAATAACCGATTTCATTTCCGATTTCAAAACGTGTTACACCATAAGGTTCCGGATGCCCATTGGCTGCACGCACTTCTGCCCAGTCTACGCCACCGTTTTGGTTCGTCGCATCACCGTCTGCCGGTGCATTTAAGTATTCGATCAAATCTGCCGCATCTGCTGCACTTCCCTGACCCATACCATAAACCCAGACCGCCTCTGCTTTGATATCATCGTAAATCCAGCTCATTGCCTCATCCAGCCCGAAATTCGGTGTGATCGGATCAGATGTTTCCGGAAGTCCATGTACTGTTTTCTTTCGCTGCTCTGCAGGTCCGATGCTGCGTTTCCAGTCAAACAGATTGGATACCGTTCCACCTGGATAACGTACAGAACCAAAATGTGCTTCTTTTACATATTCATTAAATTTAGCTTCCACTTTCTTTTCTGATGCGTTCCATGAGCTGTAAGCATTATTATGATAACGATGATTGATGCCAAACATTGCTTTTGAGATTTCACGCACTTCTTTGGAAGTATCCACCGTAATGTCTATGTTCGTGACAGCATTTTCAGAATAAACCTCGTAAATACTCTGGATCTGTGCCGGTGTCATCACTTTTTTATAATAACGCACTTCATCCATATATCCTTTGAAACCCGTTTTTTCAGTAGCATTCTTATGATTTCCGATCAGGAGATCCGTGAGTGCATCTACATAACTACCGTCCAACGTGTTTTCGTTTACCAGTTTTCCATTGATATAAAACTGTGCTTTTTTCGCCGTATGGCTGCTTGTAAATGCCACATGCACCCATTTGCCTCCGGCTACCGGGCTCTTGCTCAGCACATCGCTGGCTGTCACATAAGTTCCAAGTTTCATATTGGAATCCAGATAGAGGATACTCCGTCCAGCCCCTGTCTGCTGAAACAGATATTTTTTGTCCGTGCTGCCGCCAAACATATCGTCATCGCATTTGATCCATGCCATCAGCGTGACATCATCCTGAGCTGCATTGACTGCATCTGGCAGTTTCAGCGAAGATGCAGATGTTCCATCAAAATATGCCGCACTTCCCGAAATACCTTCGCTCTCTTTTCTGGTAACTCCGCTGCCCTGCACTTCCACTTTCTGGGCAGACTGTGATGCACTGTTCGTGGTCAGGGCATCCTCAAAATTCAGATAGACAGACAGACCTTCTCTCAGGTCATCCGCTTCTTCCGCCGCAAACACTTCGCTATAATTATAACCACCCGTGCCCGGCACTGCTGCCGCAGTAACACATAACGCCGTCAGAATGCATGCTGTTCGTTTCGCCATACTGCTCCATGTTTTTTTCTTTTTCATAGAAACCTCCTATTTTTAATTTCAAGAATCTCCCCGTCTTCCTGCTGCAAGCTGCACGCCATACATCGCATGGTCTGTTTTCCCATACGCTTCCGCAGTCTGACAGAGGCTGTATGCAGATTTACTAAATCAAATCTGCTTTTTTGTAAGATCAGATGAAAAATCCCTCTCATTCTTTCGCATCTGTTTACATATAATATCATATTACCATAAAGAATCAGAAAAAAACAGGTGTATTTTAGTTATTTTATATAATGATGTCAAAAAAAGACCGCCATACCGATTTCTCGATACAGCGGCCTCTGCTCGCCTTACAAACTTGAATTAAACCAGTTTTACCGGATTCAGTTTTACGCCCGGTCCCATAGTAGGAGCGATTGTAACACTTCTCAGGTACTGACCTTTCAGTGTGCTTGGTTTTGCTTTATTAATTGCATCAATAAGCGTCTGGAAGTTTTCGCGCAGTGCATCCTCTTCAAAGGAAGCTTTTCCAAGTGGCACATGGATAATGTTATTCTTGTCCAATCTGTACTCAATCTTACCAGCTTTGATATCAGCGATAGCTTTTGTTACGTCCATAGTAACGGTACCAGCCTTCGGGTTTGGCATCAGTCCTTTAGGACCAAGTACACGACCCAGACGACCTACAACACCCATCATGTCCGGAGTTGCTACTACTACGTCGAAATCCAGCCATCCTTCATTCTGGATCTTCGGGATCAGTTCTTCTCCGCCTACGAAATCAGCACCAGCTGCCTGAGCTTCGTCTGCTTTTGCGTTTTTAGCGAATACCAGAACACGAACTGTTTTACCAGTTCCATGAGGCAGAACTACTGCACCACGGATCTGCTGATCTGCGTGACGTCCGTCACATCCTGTTTTGATATGAGCTTCGATTGTTTCGTCAAATTTTGCAACAGCAACTTTCTTTACTAAAGAAATTGCTTCTGGAATATCATAGAGAGTTGCACGATCAACTGCTTTCGCAGCCTCTACGTATTTCTTTCCTCGTTTCATATTAAATAACCTCCTGGTGGTGTTTGCGGGAATATCCCTCCCACGTTTTTTCGTTTTCGTTTACGGAACTGCAAGCTTATTGTGAAGCCTGTATGAAATGAATTAGTCTTCTACAGTGATACCCATAGAACGAGCTGTACCAGCGATCATGCTCATAGCTGCTTCTACAGATGCTGCGTTCAGATCCGGCATTTTCATTTCAGCGATCTCTCTTACTTTATCTTTAGAGATTGTAGCAACTTTGGTCTTGTTCGGAACACCGGAACCAGATTTGATGTTGCATGCTTTTTTCAGCAGTACTGCTGCCGGCGGAGTCTTTGTTACGAAGCTGAAGCTTCTGTCTGCGTATACTGTGATAACAACAGGGATGATCAGATCACCTTTATCTGCTGTTCTTGCGTTGAACTCCTTTGTAAACTGAACGATGTTAACACCATGCTGACCAAGTGCCGGACCAACTGGTGGAGCCGGTGTTGCCTTTCCAGCAGGAATCTGTAATTTAATATAACCTGTTACTTTTTTTGCCATCTTAGGCACCTCCTATGTGGTATTGTCGGGGGTTTCCCTCCCACTTGCTTCGGTTTCCGATTGTTCCGAAGCGGTTCTCTGTTACTTACAACATTGCGGCATCGGCCACAGCCGGTGACGCATACCAAAAATATTACATTTTTTTGATTTCTGTGAAACCGATCTCTACCGGAGTCTCACGTCCGAACAGTTCGACATTGATTGTCACGATCTGTTTACTTGGATTAATGGACTGAATAACGCCTACGGTATCTTTCCATACACCTGCGGTGATGGTAACCGTATCGCCTTCTTCGAAATCAATCTCAAGTTCTGCAGGTTTGATTCCGAGCGGTGCCATTTCCTCCTCTGTAAGCGGAACTGGCTTGGATCCAGGTCCAACAAAGCCGGTAACACCTCTGGTATTTCTTACGACATACCAGGTATCATCATTCATGATCATGTTCAGCAGAACATAGCCCGGAAACAGCTTTTTCAGAACCTGCTTCTTGGCACCGTTCTTCACTTCCACAACTTCCTGCATCGGAACTCGAACCTCAAGGATCTGATCCTCCAGGTGACGGTTTTCAATTGTTTTTTCAATGTTGGCCTTTACCTTGTTCTCATACCCTGAATAAGTATGAACTACATACCAGTTTGCATCTGACATATTATCACCCTGTCCTTATTTTACTAAGAAATCAACACCGTACTGTACGATCATATCAATGATGGTGATCAGAACGCCCAGTACTACCGAAACGCTAAGGACTGCTGCCGTCTGCTTGCCGATGGATTTCTGATCCGGCCAGATAATTTTGCGGAACTCAGCTTTCAGGCCGTCGAACCAGCTTTTTTTAGGAGCTTTTTCTTTCTTTTCCTTTTCGCTCATATAATCACTTATCCTTTCGCACCCGGCTTATTTGGTTTCCTTGTGATTCGTGTGTTTCTTGCAGAATCTGCAATACTTCTTGGTTTCCATTCTCTCAGGATGAGTTTTCTTATCCTTTGTCATGTTGTAATTACGCTGTTTGCATTCTGTACATGCCAATGTAATTCTTGTGCGCAAAACTTCCACCTCGCTCTCTTTGTTTTTTGCTCACAGCCTTTATGGGCTGATGAATTTTAGGCATAAAAAAAAGACCTACTTCCATTCGCCAAATCAGTTTATCATGACATCGAAAAGAAGTCAAGTCTTTCTTGTGTTTCTGACACTTTTTTTGCCAAATACCTGACATACGGCAAGTATCAGAAAAGAACGGAAAATACTTCCGCATCCCCACATCCTGATTTCCATTTTTCAAGCACAGCCTGATAAACTTCTGCCTCTGCCGCATGCATCCGGCAGAGATATTCCGGACATCCTTTTTCTTCTCCACATTCGGCAGCGATCATCGCAATGCAGGGATGACAGATTTTTCTGTTTGCACAATGTATACACGCCGGAGAACAGCATACTTTTTCTGTCTGTGCAACCAGTTCTTTCCAGGCTTCTGCAAAAGAACGCTCTTTTAAAGATGTTTTTGCCGAAGCGTACATGCCGCAGTTGACCAGATTGCCCTGCCAGTCCACCCAGAAAGAACAGTGTCCGGCCCGGCAGTGCATGGTCATCACATTTTCATCCGTCATCTTTTTGTCTTCACATCTTTTTTCTTCGTCAGAATTTTCCCGAAACCGTTCCTCGCCTTTTTGGAATCTGCCAAACCGCTCAGCCTGCCGCCAAAACCAATCCCCTTCTCCGGTCAGAAAATTGGTCTTTACTCTGGCAAGTGCGGCCTCTTCCGGGGAGAGGCGTTCATTTTGTCCGACCATTGCTGCGTTTCGGCGGATCGGCGGAAACATATAGGTTGCCGCCTGGATCGGTATCTGACACTCTTTTGCATAAGAAATCATACTCTCCAGATCCTGTACATTCTGCGGTGTAATGCTGGCGTTCAATTTGATCGGTACCCCATACTGTTTCAGCCATCGGACGGCATTTTTCACTTTCAGAAAGGATTCGCCGTTTCCGCAGAGCTTCTGATAAGTCTCTTCACTCGCCCCGTAAAGTGTGATGTTGATCCTGGTCGGTGTGTGCCTGCCAAGCCACCTGGCCATGTTCTGATCGATCCGGGATGCATTGGAATTGATGCTGACCTGCATTCCAAGATCCTGCATTCCGGCAAAGACTTCCTGAAAATCTTCGTACAGAAACGGCTCCCCGCCCGTCAGAAGCGGAAACAGCAAACCACATTTTGCGGCATCTTCTGCAATCTCAAGCCACCTCTTTCCATCCATCAGTCCGCCTGCTTTCTCCACTTCTGCCCTGCTTTTACGGACATAACACATTTTGCAGGCAAAATTACAGATCGGGAGCAGTTCAAATGCCCCGGTCAGTGGGATTCTCTCCGCTCCCGCTTTTGCCCATAAACGCCTGCTGATCGTTCCCTGCATATTTTTTCTTCCCCTTCCTGTTTAAGCATACGTTATGTATTTCTTGTGACACTCTTCCGTATACCTTACTTCTGTACTCGCTTCACATTTTGCATGTCTGAATAAATTTCATTTTATCTTTTCCTACAGATATCGTCCATCTTCAGGATTTTTTCCAGGCACGCAACTGCCTGCTCATCCATCGTTGCAGTCAGCTGGTAGACTGGCATTTCTTTCAGCAACAAAAACAGATTTTCTGCCGCCTGGGTTCTGGCATTTTCACTCCACCGGTCGATCACAAGCTGCGGCATCAGCTGTGCCATCGCTTTCCCTGCCCGCAGTCTTTCGATGCTGCTCTTTCCATTCTGCGCCTGTTTTACCAAAACGATGCATCCCGCCACATGCACTTCCCCGCTTCGCACCGGCTGTGATCCATCCATCGGATAGCCGTAGCTGTACCAGTTTCCGTCCTGTTTTCGCAGAAGTGTCCGGTCATTGCAGATGATCCTGGCATTTCTGAACCTCTCCCAGAGTTTTGCCTGCGTGGTCTTTCCCGCCCCGGATGGTCCGGCAAATAAAATCCCGGTTTCCTGATATGTAATCTGTGCCGCGTGAAAAAACAGTACAAGAAACTGTTGAAGGATGGCCCGCATCGGAAAATAACGCAGGATTTCACCAAGACTTTTCGGTGCAACCGGAAGCAGCCGTTCCTGTATCCTGCACGAAACATGTGAAAAAGTATCGTCGTATTCCACGCAGGAAATTGCTCCCTTTTCTCCCTCCCACACAATACAGTAATTTTTCTCTTCCCTGCGATAGTAAGTCTGGATCAGATCTTCTCCAAGCTTTACCGCAGAACGAAGCGGCGGCTTTACCCACTTCCAGGAAACCGCCGCCAGAATATCTGTCTCTTTCCATTTTTCATCCTGCCCGGATATACCGGATCTTTCCCGGATTATAAATGGAAGGAACACATCTTCGATCTGAATTTCTTTTTCACAGTCCAGACAGATTTTCACGCCGCCAAGGCATAACATGATGTGCATCCCCGGTACCTCGCTTTTTCTGTTTCTCTTTGTGTTCAGGATGTCCAGTAACCGCCGCCTGCTGTCGTGTAACAGTCGCACGTATCCTCCGAATAAAACTGTACATTGTGCACACTTCTTGCAGCACTGTATGTCTCAAACGGATCGATGTAATCGCTGCACTGGCTGTATCCGTTCATTTGCGGACCGTTGTGGACGACCGTTTCACAGTTGCTGGCGATCGAAGCATCCAGCTGATAGCGTTCCACTTCTGCTTTTGGAGTTTCATACGTTTTCTTCATATCCATTCCCCTTCCCGTATGTCTGTTTTTTTATGATCGTAAACTCGGCATTTCCGGTTACTTTGATATTGGTTGCGGAAACCAGTCCCTCTTCGGCTTTGATCTCAAATGTAGCTATCGTGCTTCCGTCTTTTTCACTGATATCCGCACATTTTGAAATTTCATAATAACAGTCTGCTGCATTTTTAAGTTCCAGGATCTGTCCGTTGACTGAGACTTTTGCATTTCCGAACGGAGCTTTTACTCCAAGATAAAGTTTGTTTGTATTTGGATCCCAGTCTTTTAAAGAGAAGGTTACGCTCTGATCTTCATCAAGATAAACCTCTTCTTTCGGCCCGTTGCTCTTATATTCGGAAGCTTTTTTGATCTCACCGTTTGAATCGGTAAATACCACAAATGTTTTTCCATCCCACTGGATCTCGCCGTTCTCATCAACCTCCGTATAATCGGAGAGAAGTTTCTGACGCAGTGTAACTGCCGTCATATTTGCTTCACCATCCTGGTTGTAGGCCTGTGCTGCAATATCTGCATGTTCATCCGTCTCATCAAGCGGCTGCATCACACGGATCCCATCCAGCCAGAAATCTGAGCCAAAACGATTTCCCGCCTTTGCAACAGACACTTCTACATTATATGTGCCATATTCGGAAGTATTCCAGGTAAATACCGGAATATTGTATAAAGTGATCTTGTTTTCACTCTGATAAATGGTGTTGCGGTATCCATGATAGATTTCTCTGCCTTTTGCATCTCTGATCACGATCCGCAGATAGCCGCTGTTATTGGATGTCCTTGCAAAGAAAGAAGTTCCCTTTCCGGTAAAGGTGTAAGTAAATTTTGCTGCACCTTTTTCTGTGCTTACATAACAGCTGGAACCGTTGCTGTCTTCGCTGTCACTTAAATAAGCAACATCTGAACCATACGGACTGTCACCGGCATCCCCGACTAGGCCCGGTTCCTGGTAATCCTCCTGAGGTGTTCCCTCCTGTTCCCAGCTTCCGTTTGGATATTCTGCCATTCCGAAATCTTCTTCATAATACATGTCGGTCGCCGGAATGATATAAACCTTTGCCTGTGCCTCTTGATCATCTACACCGTTTGTACTCTTTACTTTTGCAGTATAATTTAAAATTTCTACGCCGGTCAGCTGTTTTGTCAGCGTGTAATGGATTTTTCCGTCTTTTACTTCGGCCGTTCCATATTTCAGAGAATTGCTGTCGATTTCAACCAGTTCTTTGCTGCCTCCGACTGCCAGATCATTTACCAGAGGATCAATTTCAACCGGAAGTCCGTAGTCCAGAACAATATAATCGTCATTTGCCTCAAAAGATGCCGTTTCTTTGTGCAGCATTTCATTTTCACAGGTGAACGATACCTGATCTGCTTTGTCTGCTTCACCTTTTGCAGTCACGCTCATACTCGTTCCGGCACTGTCCGAATCCACGACATGGAAACCACCGGCTGCTTCCGCCTGATAACTCCATTTCGGAACGATCCAGCTCGCTCCGTTGTCCGCCTCGGTAATATAATAGGTTTTGCCGTCATCTTCATCCATCGTTCCGATGAATTTCGCAGTCTGACCATTTTTCAGTGCAAACCTTCCGTCCGTTCCGGTCATTCTCGTATCTACATACTGATTGTTGATGTCATAGAGATTGTAAGTTGCATCTGACACTGCTTCGCCGTCACGGTAGAGCGTAAAATAAAAATCTCGCTGGCTGATCTGTGCTAAAATACTGTCATCCAGTTTTATTCCTTTACTGTCTGTTGTTTTGACTGTTTTATGCACCGAAACGGTATCTTTCATTGGCAGATTGAATTTGATTTTACAGTTGGAAGCTCCTTCTCCACGTTCCAGATAATAGACGGTCAGCGTATGCTGATCGGTCGCTGCAAATGTTTTTAACGTGGTATCAAAAATACCCGCACCTTCAGAATCCCGGAACACTTTTTTTGAGATCTTTCCGGCTGTTGATCTTCCTCCTTTAATAAACATTCCGCTTGTCTGACCGGAACTGGTCGCGGAAATTTCTGTTTTGTTCTGTGCAAAATTAATCGTTCCGTTGACTGAATCGTGGATGCCGCCGATATCCAGAACAAGTTTTCCGTCAATAAATACCCACACATCATCATCACCGGCAAACTCAAACTTGATATCTTCGTCTGAAGTGCTGGAAATTTTGCCATCTGCCGTCATGGAAAACGGAATCGTTGCGATCATGCCAAAATGATAATCCGGCGTCCTCACACTCGTTCCGCTGTTGAACGGATAAAAGCCCTTTCTGTTATCTGTCTTATTCGTCTGTGCCGTGTCATTCCAGGTCAGATTCGTTTCACTTGCTGCTGTTCCAGAAAAATACGCTGAATCCTGACTTGCATCAAATGTATAATATCCATTTTCATATACAAACGGCAGTCCGACATTCGTGTAAACTTCTTTTGTTTTTGTGTCACCGGAATCAAAAATACCGCCGTCCGGAACCGTAAAATGAATGTTTCCATTCTGCATGTCAGAACCCACCAGGCCGCTGTAAACATAACCCTTCTGACTGGTCTGCGTGGATGAGATCGTATTATTTGTCGTCAGCAGACCGGTCCAGGTATTCCAGGTGGCATAGCTGCTGCCGGGAGCACCATTCGAAAAATAGATACCCCGAAGAACTCTGCTGTTCGGATTTTCTGCCTTGTCTTCCTGATAAACTGCCTGATTGATCGTCTCCTGATCATAATCATAAAGCGTTACCGGAAAATAACGGATCTCTTTTTGTGATGCCGCCTGCGAAATTGCTTGGGATACCGCTTTTGGCACACTGTCAAAACTTCGAAATGCTGCCTCCGCCTCAGATGGCATGGCGGTGACCGTAACTACGGTTGCCAGCGTTACCGCCAGAATACGTGATACTCTTTTTCTCATAATTTTCCTCCTTTTTCTCAAAACATTTTTATTTTCCATAAAAAAGAGCAGAGATCTGTGCCTCTTTCGCACATTTCTCTGCTCTCGTTTTCACGATCGTTGCTTTATTTTTATATTTCTCACCTGTATTTTATAAAGATGCCATACGGATTGTTCCGCACTTCACACGCTTTTATTCTTACTGTACTGCTTTGAATGCTTCGTCCAGATCCTGGATGATGTCATCAATGTTCTCTGTACCGATGGACAGACGGATTGTGTTTGGTTTGATCCCCTGATCCAGAAGTTCTTCCTCTGTGCACTGGCTGTGTGTAGTGGTTGCCGGATGGATAACCAGAGATTTTACGTCTGCTACGTTTGCCAGCAGGGAGAACAGCTCCAGATTGTCGATGAAATCTTTTGCTTTCTGTGCGTCACCTTTGATCTCAAAGGTAAAGATAGAGCCGCCGCCGTTCGGGAAATATTTTGCATACAGCTCTTTCTGTTTCGGATCATCCGAAACAGACGGATGATGTACTTCTTCTACCTGCGGATGATTCTTCAGGTACTGTACGACTTTCAGTGCGTTCTCTACATGACGCTCTACTCTCAAAGACAGTGTTTCCAGTCCCTGCAGGAAAATGAATGAGTGGAATGGAGAGATGGTTGCACCGGTATCTCTCAGCAGGATTGCACGGATTTTTGTAACAAATGCTGCAGGTCCTACTGCTTTTGTAAAGCTGATGCCATGGTAGCTTGGGTTCGGTTCTGTCAGAGAAGCGAATTTACCGGATGCCTCCCAGTCGAATTTACCGCTGTCTACGATAACACCGCCGATGGTTGTTCCATGGCCGCCGATGAATTTTGTTGCAGAATGTACAACGATATCTGCACCGTACTCAATCGGTCTTACCAGGTATGGTGTTGCAAACGTATTGTCAACAACCAGCGGGATTTTATGTGCATGAGCGATCTTTGCGATAGCTTCAATATCTACTACGTCTGAATTCGGGTTGCCCAGAGTTTCGATATAAACAGCTTTTGTATTATCCTGGATAGCTGCTTCTACTGCATCCAGATCAAAGATATCTACAAAGGTTGTTGTGATACCGTACTGTGGCAGTGTGTGCTCCAGCAGGTTGAAGGAACCGCCGTAAATATTTTTTGCAGATACGATGTGGTCACCGTTCTGTGCCAGGTTTTCAATGGTATATGAAATAGCTGCTGCTCCGGATGCTACTGCCAGTGCTGCAACACCGCCTTCCAGAGCTGCGATTCTCTTTTCGAATACATCCTCTGTCGGGTTTGTCAGTCTTCCGTAGATGTTACCGGCATCTGCCAGACCAAATCTTGCAGCTGCATGATCGCAGTTACGGAATACATAAGAAGAAGTCTGATAAATCGGAACTGCCCTTGCATCGGTGACCGGGTCTGGAGTTTCCTGACCTACGTGAAGCTGTAATGTTTCAAATTTAAATTTTCTGTTTTCTCTTGTAATTTTTTTGCTCATGTTATTCACCTTTTACTGCCATCTGGCGTGGCATTTTACCTTTCTTTGAATTAATCTGTAAATAATGCTGTGGAGTAGTAACGATCTCCTGTGTCAGGAAGCAGTGCTACAATGGTTTTTCCTTTGTTTTCCGGACGTTTTGCCAGCTGAATTGCTGCGTAAAGAGCTGCACCTGAGGAAATACCTACCAGTACGCCTTCTTTCTTGGCAATCAGTTTGCCTGTTGCAAATGCGTCTTCGTTTTCTACTTTGATGATTTCATCATAAATGTTTGTATCCAATACTTCCGGTACAAATCCTGCACCGATACCCTGGATTTTATGTGGACCTCCCTTGCCTTCGGAAAGAACCGGAGAAGTTGCCGGCTCTACTGCCACGATCTTGATATCCGGATTCTGCTCTTTCAGATATTCACCGACACCTGTCAGTGTTCCGCCTGTACCAACACCGGCTACGAAGAAATCTACCTTGCCGTCTGTGTCTTTCCAGATTTCCGGACCTGTGGTTGCTCTGTGTGCTGCCGGGTTTGCCGGGTTTACAAACTGTCCCGGAATGTAGCTGTTCGGGATTTCTTTTGCCAGCTCATCTGCTTTTGCGATGGCACCTTTCATACCCTTTGCACCTTCTGTCAGCACCAGTTCTGCACCGTATGCTTTCAGGATGTTTCTTCTTTCAATACTCATCGTATCCGGCATGGTCAGGATGATGCGGTATCCTTTTGCTGCTGCAATGGATGCCAGTCCGATACCGGTATTTCCGGATGTCGGCTCGATGATAACAGAACCTTCTTTCAGAAGTCCTTTGCTCTCAGCGTCTTCGATCATGCTCTTTGCAATACGGTCTTTTACGCTTCCTGCCGGGTTAAAGTACTCAAGTTTTGCCAGGACAGTTGCTGAAAGCTCCTGATCTTTTTCTATGTTTACAACTTCTACCAGTGGTGTATTTCCGATCAATCCTAAAGTTCCTTTATAAATGTTGGACATGTTATTTTCCTCCTTATTTATTCCTACCTTTTCGATATGTTTTATATGATTTACTCGAATTATATGCCAACATCCAGTATTTGTCAACACCTTTTTTCATTTTTTTCAGACTTCCCTTTTTAAATCTCTAGAAATACGATAGGAAATATGATACTATCATTCTAAGGTTGAACGTTCCATTGCTGAAATCACCCGGCAGTGAAGCAATTCACAGGCGTCATGCCGGAGGACAACACTTTCAACACTACTAATATATGAAACGAGGTGAGAAAAAATGAAAATTTCTACAAAAGGAAGATATGCTCTGCGTATGCTTCTGGATCTTGCAGAACATCAGAGCGAGGGTTACATCGCTTTAAAAGACATCGCAGCAAGACAGGATGTTTCCAAAAAATATCTGGAACAGATCATCCCGATCCTGAACAAATCCGGTTTCCTGCTCGCAAGCCGCGGATTTCAGGGCGGATACCGTCTGGCAAAAACACCGGACAAATACACCGTCGGTGATATCTTACGTGCAACGGAGGGAAGTCTGTCACCGGTTGCCTGTCTGGACAATGAGCCGGTACTCTGTCAGAGAGCCGACATATGTACGACACTTTCCGTATGGAAAGGATTGAAAAAAGTCATTGATGACTATGTAGATGGGATCACTTTGCAGGATCTTCTGGATCAGCAGCGTGAAACTTATGCAAATGATTATGTAATATAAAATCCGGATTACAATGAAAAGATGTAACTGTTCAGTACTTTCACAGTTACGAAAAGATTACCATATTCTTCATCCGTAAAACACGATATCTTTTTAGAAAGAGAGGGTTATTTCATGAAAAAAAATATGTATTCTGTTTTGCTTCATTTTTTTCTGTTTGTATGCCTGGTCATACCTTTGCATACAACCGCAAATGCGGCAAACACCACCGACGATTGTCTTCAGATTCTCACTTCTGATTTTAACAGCAATTCCGCACAAGAATTTATCGGAACACAGCATCTGAATATCACGGATTCACAGTATCAGACAATCCGTACATTTACTTTAGATTTAACAGAAAAATACAGTTCCACAAAAGACAAGATCACTGCCATCTATCAGTGGGCCAGAGACACCAGCCTAAAAGCTTCTGTCGGCGAATCTGCCCCTGCAGATCTGGAAGAAAATGATCCTTATAAAGTATTCAAAGAGAAAACCGGAGTATGTCAGGGAAAAGCCAATCTCTGTAAGACCATGCTCGCCGCCATCGATGTTCCATGTATCATCGCCCACGGCTACTGGGAAACCGAAGGCCATGCATGGAATTTCGTTCTGTGTGACGGCAAATGGGGCATCGTCGATGCATCCATGTGGCAGATCTCGCTGGATGATCCTTCCGACATCTCTTCTCATTATAAAACAGACAGCCTGGAAGCTGTTCTTTATGAAAAGGACGGCTTTGAATTTACTTACTATCTGGGCGGCATTGGTGCTGTCGGCTATACCGGAAATGCGGAGCGTCTGGAAATCCCGGAAAGCTGCAATGGTTATCCTGTGATCAGTATCGCCGCAGAAAGCCAGATTTATTATGAACATTCCTTTCAGAATACAGCAGCAAAAGAACTGGTGCTTCCGGCAACGGTAAAATACGGAATCTACTTAAGTGACTATGAGATCCGTTCTTTCTATTCAAAATCTCTGGCATCTATTTCCGTAGATGAAAACAATCCGGTATTTGCGTCCTATGACGGAATACTTTATTCCAAAGATTACTCAAGAATCTACTCTGTCCCGGCAGGTATTTCCGAAGTTACTCTGAAACCGATGGAAATCCTGGAAAAAAATACGCTCACTAATCTTTCGAACCTGCGTATTCTGAAAATCGGAGAAGGTACAAAAGAACTGGAAGAAGATGCCATTGAAAACTGTGAGCACCTGGAAAAAGTTTATATTCCGGACAGTGTGACAACGATCGCATATGAAGAAAGCAATGGCAATGTTTACGAAGCTTTCAACGGATGCCCGAATAACTTTGTCGTATATGCATCTGCCGGAAGTGCGGGAGAAGCTTATGCCAAAAAGAAAGGACTGACCTGCAAAGATCCAAAAGAACTCTTCCCGGCAGATTACAGCAAGATCGATGAACTGCTGAAAACCGTTCCGGATGATTCTGATCTTTACCGGTACACACCGGACAGCGTCAGCCGCTTAAAAGAAGCCATCCAGGCCATCAACCGTGACTGCACTGCCGCACAGCAGAATCTCGTTGACGAAATGGCAAAAAATCTGGAAACTGCAATCAAAAAACTGGAAGTTCGACCGACTGTTCCGGATACCAACGAAACCGAAAAGCCACAGCCGGATACAGAAACACCGGAAACACACGTACCAGATCAGTCCGGCAATACGGAAACGCCAAAACCGGCTGCGAAACCGACCGCACCTGCAAAAGTAACCGGAGTGAAGATTTCTTATAAAAAATCCGGCAAGGCAATCCTTGGCTGGAAAAAAGTAAAAAATGCCTCCGGGTATGAGATTTACCGTTACCAGAATAAAAGATGGGTAAAAGTGAAAAAGGTTGGTAAAAAAACAAGCTTTGTAATAAAGAAACGCTCCCGAAAAACCGTGTACTATCGCGTGAGGGCTTTCCGGAAAAAAGGGAAAAATGTGAGCTATGGAAAATACTCCAGGAAAGTGAAGTGTAAAGCTCTTCAGAAACGGTGATTTTCTTAATGTGCAAATGAACGCCATAAAAATAGTTTTGTAAAAAATAGTACGCCATGATGATTCGAAAACAATCTCCTGACACGCATCGTTTCCT
>ENA-ORUA01000906-ORUA01000906.1-human-gut-metagenome-genome-assembly--contig:-NODE-906-length-29623-cov-4.335633_pt1 | contig 29623 bp, 20 predicted proteins | sample MGYA00242076_ERZ509201 | MGnify/ENA primary metagenome ERZ509201 (study PRJEB26280, sample SAMEA2338863) | human gut metagenome | biome: human gut; feature: human-associated habitat; material: faeces...
CCATATCTTCAATAACAATATCATAGATTTCTCCGATTTGAGAACAATATTCTAACACTTTCCATGGCTCATTTGTATGAAAATGAATTTTAATCAATTCTTCATCTCCAACCGCCAATAAGCAATCTCCTTTAAAATTATTTGTGAAATATTCATTTATTTTATCTTCATCAAGATTTTCGCCTTCAATCAAAAGTTGAGTATCATATCTAAATTCTAACATCCTATTATCCTCCAAATTCACATTTTTCAATTTTACAAACTGAAGTTTATCAGATTGTGTACTTCATAGGGGTAAACCTAATCCCGTCTATTTCTTGCTCGTCTGATTGTGGCTTAAATCCGATATGAAGATAAAATGGCTTACCGTATGGTGACGAATTTAAAGTAATCTCGTGCAACTTTGGAGCATCTTTCAAAATATCTGCTAAAAGATACTGAAAAATTGAAGTAGCTACACCTTGACGATGATATTCTTTCTTTGTGAATGCTAAGTTGATATGCTTCCTGTTTGAATACATACCGATAATTCCAATCATTTTACCCTTGTCAAACGCCGCATATATAGGGCAGATACCTTGTTGACATTTTGAAATAAATTCATCATTTTCAACTATATCTCGCTTGAATGTTTCAATTCCCTCCGGTTTATAGTCCGGTGCTTCAAATTGTAAAAACACTTCTAATGCTAAAGCAAGGGCTTCCATTACTTCATTGCTATGTATTTTTCGTATTTCATACATATCTCCACCTCAAATTCTAATTTGTTTATTTCTCTTATTCTAGCATATTCCCCAATCTTTAACATTATTTTTTTAAAAAATTTGAGGGCATATTGCAAAATGCAATACACCCTCAACACTCACAGCGTTCCCTTTCTATTTTTAAACAACAAGTAAATTCCTCGTTAAGAGGTTGGGTAAATTTCTTTACCCAATACCCTACCCAATCTGTACCCAAAATAGCACGATATTTTGTGAGATTTTACAGTAGTTCATAACACTTGTCAAAATAGGCAGAAACCGCTTAAATACGCTATTTAATTTGCTTTTTACCAGTCTTGCGATTGATAAATTAGTTTCCCATCTGAGCTGCAACTTCAGCTGCGAAGTCTTCGTTCTTCTTCTCAAGACCTTCACCTGTCTCGAAACGAACGAATCTCTTAACTGTCATGTTAGCTCCGTTCTCTTTTGCTACCTTCTCTACGTATTTAGCTACTGTAAGGTCGCTGTCCTGAACGTATACCTGGTCTAACAGACAGATCTCTTTCATCTCTTTGTTGAGACGTCCGATGATCATCTTCTCGATGATGTTATCTGGTTTGTTAGGATTCTCCTGTTTAGCCTGAGCAAGAAGAATCTCTTTTTCATGCTCTAAGAAAGAAGCATCTACTTCATCACGTGAAGTATATTTTGGAGACATAGCTGCAACCTGCATAGCTACGTTCTTCAGACAAGCTTTGATCTCGTCGTTAACAACATCTGTATCAGCCTCTACGAGAACACCGATACGTCCGCCGCCATGGATGTAATCTACTACACAGCCGTCTGTAACGATTTTCTCAAATCTTCTGATGCTCAGTTTTTCTCCGATTACAGAGATTTTTTCATTTAATGCATCCTGAACTGTCTTAGAAGCATCTTCGTTCCAAGCCTCAGCCATGAATCCTTCCATATCTGTTGATTCAGAAGCGATTGCCTGATTAACAACAGCTTTAACGAATCCCTGGAATTCAGCATTCTTAGCAACGAAGTCTGTCTCTGAGTTAACTTCTACGATAGCTGCTGTCTTGTCTTCTTTAACATCAGCCATAACAATACCTTCTGCTGCGATACGTCCGGCTTTTTTAACAGCCTTAGCTTCTCCGTTCTTTCTTAAGAACTCGATAGCTGCATCCATATCACCATTTGTCTCATTAAGAGCTTTCTTGCAGTCCATCATTCCTGCACCGGTCATTTCTCTTAATTCTTTTACCATCTTAGCTGTAACTGCCATGATCTTATCCTCCAATTATGTTTTTTAAGAATCTTATTCTTCTACTGCTGCTTCTTCAGCTTCTTCAACATACTCTTCTTCGCCTGCAACACCCTGGTTAGCTTCTACTACAGCGTCAGCCATCTTAGAAACGATCAGTTTTACAGCACGGATAGCATCGTCGTTTCCAGGAATTACATAATCAAGTTCTTCTGGATCACAGTTAGTATCAGCGATACCGATAAGTGGAATTCCAAGTGTGTGTGCTTCCTGAACACAGATTCTTTCCTTCTTAGGATCTACTACGAAAATAGCGTCTGGAAGTGTCTTCATGTCTTTGATTCCGCCAAGGTTCTTCTCAAGTTTATCCCATTCTTTCTTTAACTGGATAACTTCTTTCTTAGGCAGTACATCAAATGTTCCATCCTCAGACATTCTCTCGATCTCTTTGAGACGGGCAATTCTGCTCTTGATTGTCTTGAAGTTTGTAAGCATTCCTCCAAGCCATCTCTCATTTACATAATACATTCCGCAACGCTCAGCCTCAGCCTTGATTGCATCCTGTGCCTGCTTCTTTGTTCCTACGAAAAGGATCGTTCCGCCATCTGCTGCAATATCAGATACTGCCTTGTATGCATCGTCTACCATTCCTACAGACTTCTGCAGGTCGATGATATAGATACCATTTCTTTCTGTGTAGATATACGGAGCCATCTTAGGATTCCATCTTCTTGTCTGATGTCCAAAATGAACACCGGCTTCCAATAACTGCTTCATTGAAATAACGCTCATGTTACTTTCCTCCATTTGGTTTTTTTCTTCCGTATGCTTTCAGCTCCTCTGAAACCGGGTAAATCCTGCGATTCTCCTTAGGCACCTTCAAAGGAATCCGCATACGTGCTTTTTCGCAACGCTCGTAGTATAGCATAAAACTTCTCGCATTGCAAGGATTTTTTTCTTACATGGATATCCTTACATTGATATCCATCCAAACACATTTGCGATGGAACTGATCAAAATCACAAGAATGCAGAGCGGTGCAAGATATTTCAGGAAAAAGTGATACAATTTTTTCCGCTTAAATGCTGAAGACAGCTTGATCTCTTTGTCCATTTTCTCAAATCCAACCACCCTCACGATCAAAAGACAGGTTGCCAGTGCTGCAATCGGCATCATCACCGAATTGGTAAGGAAATCAAAGAAATCCAGGAACTGCATTCCCAGGATTCTGACTGAATCCCAGACTCCATATCCCATTGATGAGGCTGTTCCGATCACCAGCATAACTCCTGCCATCAGCAGACAACATTTCCAACGTTTCCAGTGAAGTTCATCTTCCAGTGTGGATACGCTTGTCTCCAGCAGGGAAATCGCACTGGTAAGTGCCGCAAATAAGAACATCAGGAAAAAGACGATCCCAACGACAGTTCCTACTCCCATACTTGAAAATACTTTTGGCAGTGTAATAAATGTCAATGATGGACCTGCCTGCAGTGTCTCCATATCTCCGCCTGAGAAAGCAAACACCGACGGAATAATCATAAGTCCTGCAAGAAGTGCCACACCTGTATCAAAAATCTCCACCTGGGTTGTACTTTTCTCAGTGTCCACTTCTTTTCCAATATAAGAGCCATAAGTATACAAGATTCCCATGGCGATGGAAAGAGAATAGAACATCTGACCCATGGCTGCCACAACTGTCATTATGGAGAAATGTTCCAGATTCGGGATCAGAAAATACTTGATTCCTTCCACTGCTCCCGGTCTTGTAACCGAATAAATTGCAACCACAACTGCCAGCACGATCATCATCGGCATCATCACCCTGGAAACTCTCTCAACTCCATTTTTCACCCCTGCCAGAATAACTGCAAATACAAGCACCGCAAATACAAGAAACCATAATTCCACTTTCCCGGAAGAAGTGATAAACTCTGTAAAATATCCGTCCTTTGCCAGTGTCTCCGAATTTCCACGCAGATATTCAAAAAGGTATTTCAGCACCCAGCCACCAATCACACTATAATATGGAACGATCAGCATTGGGATCACTGCATTGATCCATCCACCGAATTTTAAAGATTTCTTTTTTCCGAAAGTGCCAAAAGCACCAACCGGACTTTTCTTTGTCATCCGCCCCAGTGTCGTTTCCGACATGATCATGACATATCCGAACGTCAGCATCAGGATCAGATAAACCAGCAAAAACATACCGCCACCGTACTTTGCTGCGAGATAAGGGAAACGCCAGATATTTCCAAGACCGACTGCTGAGCCTGCCACTGCCAGAACATATCCTATACGCCCTGAAAATTTTCCTCTTGCATCCGGCTTCTCCTCTTTACCTTTCTTTTTTGAGACTTTCTCCATGGGAAGTTCCTCCATACTTATCAATATAGTCAGAACATTAGCCTATCATTAAATCTGCCAGGATTCAAGCCTCATACTCAAATTTCTGCCTTTTTTCGACTTTTATTTTACATAAATTTTTCATTTTTCACCCATTCTTCTTTACATCCTTTTTCTATACTGATCTCAGATAGAAAAAAAGATTTCTCATAGATAGAAAAGAGGGAACTGTCATGTACAAAAAATTATGGAAAAAACTGAATCAGAATCATACTGTAGCACATACAGCTGCTATTTATCTTACTGTTATGACTCTTGGATGGATGCTTGCCGGACTCCTTGTCGGCGGACTGGCTGATCTGATCATACCTTTTAATATGGAAAGTAAAATTACACTTTTCATCTGCTTTGGCGGTTACGGTGGCCTGATTTTTGGATTATTTGGCGGAATCTTTTATCTGTACCAGTTAAATCTGAAGAAACGGAACTGACCGTGACTTTTCTCTGCATATGCCAGAGCATTTTTAATCGTTCCCTCTGCATATGCAGTAATATTCTTAATGATACCAGGGTCAAAAGGTCTGACACCACGTGTGCTCGCACACTAGTGGTAGAATGACCTTGTGACCCGCCCCAATATGAGCATAAAAGTGGGGCGTAAGCACCACGATATGCGAATGTTGGGTAGGATTGTGGGAGCACGTAGTGCGTAACAATCCGTAGGTATCATAGTCGGGGGCTTTTGACCCCGACATCTTCTTACTTATTCCTGCCGCATATGCAGACATTCCCTTCCCGGTTCTTCTTTGGGATCCAGATACTTTTCCAGTGCCTTTAAATAGGTAGTTCCAAGTCTGCTTATGCGGTTTTTCTGATGCACGATATATCCGATCTTCATTTCATTCTCATCTGCCAGCGGTACTGCAATGATATCTTTCCCATTTAAATTTTCATCAATGACACCGCTGCATACAGTATAGCCATTCAGCCCGATCAAAAGATTGAAAAGTGTTGCCCTGTCTCTGACTCTGATATTTTTCTTTCGCTCTGAAACCGAAAAAACTTCCTCGGAAAAATAAAAGGAATTATGTTCCCCCTGTTCAAAGGACAAATATGGATAATCTTCCAGTTCTTCATTGGTAATGACTTCCCTGTCTGCCAGCGGATGCCGTCTGCTGATAAAGACATGCGGCCTCGCCACAAAGAGAAGATGAAACTCCAGTCCGTTGGATTTCAGAATCTTGCGGAGTACCGTCTCATTAAAATCATTTAAAAAGAGAAGACCAATCTCACTTCTCATTCTCGCCACATCTTCAATGATCTCATAAGTCTGCGTTTCCCGGATGCTGAAATCATACTCATCCTGACCATACCTTTTGATCAGATCTACAAACGCATTTACCGCAAAAGAATAATGCTGCGTCGACACGCAGAACTTTTTCTTTTCCCCGTGTCCTCCTTTATATTTGTCCTCCAGTACTGCTGCCTGTTCCAGAACCTGTCTGGCATACCCCAGAAAGATTTCCCCCTCTGCTGAGAGGCTGATGCCCTTATTCGTCCGGTTAAAAATAACCACATTCATCTCTTTTTCCAGCTCATGGATGGCATTTGTCAGACTCGGCTGGGAAATATATAATTTTTTTGCTGCTTCAGTGATCTTCCCTGTTTCTGCTACCATGCAGACATATTTTAATTGTTGCAATGTCATAGTTCCACCTGCTTTTTCTGTATACCCGTCCTTTCTTCTGGTATACCTGCCTCTTTTTCTGATGATTGTAATTTTTTGTCGTTAATGCTATACTTGCATCTGTTAAAAATTTTATCGTATGTTGGAAATGATTTCAAGGAGGATTTATGAAACGCAAAGCTTTCAAAGCCGCTTTTCCTTATACTCTCCCTATTTTAGCCGGGTTCAGTTTTCTCGGAATGGCTTATGGAATCTACATGAATGCATCCGGGTTTTCTTTTGTCTACCCTCTTTGCATGAGTTTTCTGATCTACGGTGGCTCTTTGGAGTTTGTCGCTGTCGAGATGCTTGAAAAAAATATGGAAACGGAATATGTTCCTGTCCATCGCTGCCGGAACGATAAGCTATATGCTGTTACTGCATTTTTTGTGACTTTATTTTTTATATCTTGAGGAGGTATCTATGAAAAAATTAAACTGGTTTGCAAGACCTGAAAAATTCAGGAACAGACTGATCATGGTCATACTTGGAGTTCTCATCCAGGGATTCGGACTCTCCTGGCTGATCGAGATCCATTTCGGTACAGATCCATGTTCGGCATTTACGCAGGGAGTAATCTCCCATGTCGGACTGACATTTGGAACAGCCCAGCTTCTGATCAATCTGATCCTTTTTATCATCATTTTCCTGTCCGATACAAGCCTGATCGGTTTTGGAACGATTGCAAATATGATCTTTATCGGATATATCTCCGATACCTGCAGATGGATCTACAGCAGAATCTTTCCCGCACATTTCTTTGAATCCATGCCGGTTCGCATCTGTATCCTGCTGCCTGCACTGATTGTATTTATTTTCGGAGCCGCCATGTATATGACTGCTGCTCTTGGTACATCACCGTACGATGCAATTTCATTTATTCTTGCAAAGAAAGTACCGCACGTTCCATTTAAATACGTCCGTATCGCATGGGATACATCTTTTCTTCTTCTGGGATGGATCGCCGGTGGAAATGTCGGTCCGGTCACATTTGCGATTGCATTTTTCCTTGGTCCTGTCATTAGCTGGGAGCAGAAAAAGCTGGCTGTATTCATCTCCTAGTACATCGTTTCGTAAATAACTATACCAATCACGCAGGATGCAGATTCGAGTGTGCAGGTATAAAAATGTAGGCGTAGCGGGCTACGCCGAGGCTTTTATGCCTGTGCAATCGAATTTGCAGACAAGTTAGTGGTATAGTTATTTCGAAAACGATGTACTAGTACTGATTGAAGAATCCAGCGTGTCTATTTTGCGGATGCTTTATGCACTGATCGCATTTCCGGTATACAACTGATAATACCTGCCTTTTTCTTCGATCAGCTGTTCATGCGTTCCACGCTCTATGATTCTTCCCTGTTCCAGAACCATGATACAATCTGAGTTTCTGACAGTAGAAAGACGATGTGCGATCACAAACGTTGTCCTTCCTTTCATCAGACGATCCATACTTTCCTGAATAATCCGCTCTGTTCTCGTATCGATCGAGCTTGTCGCTTCATCCAGGATCAGAACCGGTGGATCTGCCACTGCTGCCCTTGCTATCGCAAGAAGCTGACGCTGTCCCTGACTTAAATTTGCACCGTCTCCGGTCAGTACGGTATCATATCCATCCGGAAGCCTGCGGATAAATCCGTCTGCATTGGCAAGCTTTGCTGCCGCCACGATTTCTTCATCTGTTGCATCCAGCTTTCCGAACCGGATATTTTCCCGGACTGTTCCGGTAAAAAGATGCGTATCCTGAAGAACGATCCCCAGGGAACGCCGCAGATCTGCCTTTTTGATCTTATTAATATTGATGCCATCATAGCGGATCTTACCATCCTGGATATCATAGAACCGGTTGATCAGATTCGTAATGGTTGTCTTTCCGGCTCCGGTCGATCCGACGAATGCGATCTTCTGTCCCGGCTCAGCATATAACCTGACATCATGCAGAACGATCTTATCATCATTATATCCAAAGTCAACTCCGTCAAAGACAACATTTCCTTTCAGTTCAATATAATCCACTGAGCCATCTGCCTGATGCACGTGCTTCCATGCCCAGCGTCCGGTTCTTTCTTTACACTCTGTCAGCTTTCCATCCTCTTCTTTCGCACGTACCAAAGTGACATAACCTTCATCTACTTCCTGCTTTTCATCCAGCAGACGGAAAATTCTTTCTGCCCCCGCCATTGCCATGACGATCGCATTTAGCTGCATACTGACCTGATTGATCGGCATACTGAAGCTTTTATTGAAAGTCAGAAAACTTGCCAGACCACCTAATGTAAAGCCACCGACTCCGTTCAATGCAAGACCTCCACCGACGATCGCACATAAGACATAACTGATATTTCCAAGCTGGGCATTGATCGGTCCTAAAAAATTGGAAAAAGTATTGGCACGATCCGCACTGACAAATAAGTCATCATTCAACTTTTTAAAATCGGCTTTATTTTCTTCCTCATGGCAAAAAACTTTAACGACTTTCTGACCATTCATCATTTCCTCGATAAATCCATTGACTTTTCCCAGATTCACCTGTTGTTCCAGGAAGTATCTTCCGCTTCGTCCTGCTGATGCCTTCGTACATAAAACCATAACTGCCACCATAACCATCGTAACCACCGTCAGTGGGATATTCAGGATCAGCATACTGATAAAGACACTGATGATCGTGATCCCGCTGTTGATGATCTGCGGAATACTCTGACTGATCATCTGCCGCAGCGTATCGATATCATTCGTATAAACTGACATGATATCTCCATGAGCATGGGTATCAAAATATTTGATCGGCAGCGTTTCCATATGTTCGAATAATTCATTTCTCAGATTCCGCAAAGTTCCCTGCGTCACATTGACCATGATCCGGTTATACAGATAGGTTGCCACCACACCCACTGCATAAAAGACCGCCACCCTGCCGATTGCCTGGGCTAAAGGTCCAAAATCCGGTGAATCCGTCAGAAGGAACGGAGTAATATAATCATCGATCAGATTTTTGGTAAACATCGTACCCTGTACATTTGCGATAACTCCTGTCAGGATCAGGACAAAAACCAAAATACACTGCCACAGGTAATCTTTGAATACATATTTCATCAGCCGTACAAAAAGTTTTCCCGGGTTTTCCACTTTTCCCTTTGCTCCACGGGGAGTTTTCCTCATTGTTCCTGCCATTTTATTCACCTGCCTTTTCATCAAAATCACCGCCGCCCTGCGTCTGAGACTCATAAACTTCCCGGTAGATCCCGTTTGTATCCAGCAATTCTTCATGCGTTCCAAATCCATTGATCCTGCCCTCATCCATCACAATGATACGGTCTGCATCCTGCACACTGGAGACACGCTGGGCGATGATCAGCTTGGTTGTATCAGGGATCTCTTCTCTGAATGCTCTGCGGATTTTCGCATCTGTAGCTGTATCTACCGCACTGGTACTGTCATCCAGGATCAGGATCTTCGGCTTTTTCAGAATTGCCCTGGCAATACAGAGTCTCTGCTTCTGTCCACCAGATACATTATTTCCACCCTGTTCGATGTACGTCTCATATTTCTTTGGAAATCGTTCAATAAATTCATCTGCACATGCCAGTTTACACGCTTCTATGCACTCTTCATCTGTGGCATTTTTATTTCCCCACCGCAGATTTTCCAGAATCGTGCCGGAGAAAAGAACATTCTTCTGAAGTACAACTGCTACTTGGTTTCTCAGAGATTCCATGTCATATTCTCTGACATTTCTGCCACCGACAAGAACTTCTCCCTTTGTCACATCATACAGACGACTGACCAGATTGACCAGACTGGTCTTTGCACTTCCTGTTCCCCCGATGATCCCAATTGTCTCTCCTGAACGGATCTTCAGATTAATATCGGTCAGTACCGGCTCTTTGCTGTCCTTTTTATAAGCAAATTCTACATTTTTAAATTCGATTCTTCCATCTTTTACTTCAAAGACAGGATCTGCCGGATTATGAAGGTCACTCTCTTCATTCAGTACTTCTGAAATTCGCTGCATACTGGCTGTACTCATAGAGATCATGACAAATACCATGGACAGCATCATCAGACTGCTCAGAATATTCATACAGTATGCCAGCAGACTCATCAGTTCCCCGGTCGTCAGCGTACTACTTATGATCATTTTTGCTCCCAGCCAGCTAATCAGGATAATACAGGTATAAACCGTTGTCATCATCAGCGGTGCATTAAAAATAACATTTCGTTCTGCCTTTACAAAAATCCTGTAAATATTTTCACTTGCTTTCTGAAACTTACTTGTCTCCTGCTCCTCTCTTACATAAGCCTTCACGACACGGATCGCAGAGACATTCTCCTGTACCGATGCATTCAGGTCATCATATTTCGGAAATGCCTGCCGAAAATACGCCGTTGCATGACGGATAATAAAGAAAAGGATCGTACCTAATATAATGACTGCAACAAGATAGATGCTTGCAAGTCTTGCATTGATCGCAAATGCCATCACCATGGCACAGATCATACTGGCAGGGGCACGCGTGAACATACGCAGTGTCATCATGTACGCATTCTGTACATTCGTCACATCAGTTGTCATACGGGTTACCAGTCCTGCCGTACTGAAATGATCGATATTGGCAAAAGAAAAACTCTGGATATGGTTGAACATTGCCTCACGCAGATTTTTTGCAAATCCTGCAGAAGCCTTTGCTCCAAACCTTCCGCCTGCCAGTCCTGCAAATAATCCGACTGCGGCGGCAACGACCATAATGCCTCCTACTTTGTAAATATGCTGCATATTTCCTGCATTGACCCCTTCATCAATGATCGATGCCATCAGGAACGGGATCAGCGTCTCCATCAGGACTTCCACGATCATAAATACAGGAGTCACTATGGAAACTCTCTTATATTCTTTTACTTCTTTTAATAATGTCTTTAGCATGGACATCCTCCTTTCCTGTTCTCTCCACTTTTGAATTTCAGATTTTTTTCAATATTTTTTCTCAGTGCCCGTGTCGTCCGCAGGAAAATCTCCAAATCTTCCTCACTGATGCCCTGAATCATCTGATGATTCAGTTCCATGATCAGTTGTTCGATCCCTTCATGACTCTCCAGTCCTTTTTGAGTCAGCATGACCTTTTTCAGCCGTGCATCATTAGGTACAGCTTCTCTTCTGATCAGTCCTTTTTTTTCCATCAGCTGTAAAATATTTGTCACGGTAGATCTTCCAATTGAGCAGTGCTTCTCTATATCCTTCTGATAAATGTCCTTGTCTTGATTCTCAATCAGATATCTTATAATCCATCCATGCATCAACGTCAGTTCATCAATTCCTTTCTCCCGGACTTTTGCTTCTAGATTCCTGGCAAATACATGATCAAGACGACGCACTTCAAATCCGTAATGACGTACATCTTCCACTTTCTTTCCTCCTTTCCACAGTACTTCTGTAAAATTCTTTACATTTTTCCTGTAATCGCATGCTTTTTTTCACACTATCATGCAATCGTTCGATATAAAACTGTTCGATATGGAACTATTTTATATTTGACATATTCTACTCTCAAAAATTTTAAATGTCAAGAAAAAAGAACTGCATTTTATGACAGCTCTTTCACAGTATAAATCTTCTTTATACTATCTCTATTTCCCGTTCCCCAGGTTGAAATCCACTATATCTTGTCAGATCAGTGACAGACTCTTTAAAAGATACAGCCATCCGGTCAGAGTAAATGCACTGAACAGCGTTGTCAGCATAACAACACTAGAGGAAAGCACTCCCTCATGTCCCATATTTTTTGCCATTACAAAGCTACTCACTGTTGTTGCTGATCCAAGCATCACCAGGATTGCGATCAGCTCTTCCCTGCGGAATCCAAGATATGCAGCCAATGGTAAAAAAATTGCCACAAACCCGATCAGCTTAATAAAAGCAGCTGTAACAGCAGGCTTCACTTTTCCCATCGCTTTCTTAAAATCAAAGGCTGCTCCCATTGCCATCAGACCCATGGGTGTTGCAACAGCCCCTATACTGGACACCGCTTTATTGAGTATCAGTGGCATCGGAATCCTGAGTGCAGACCAGATCAATCCTGCTACAATTCCAATAATGATCGGATTCGTCATGATCCCTTTCAAAGTTTTCTTCCACACTTCCCTGTCCAGTGCTTTTCTTTCTGGCTGGAAAAAGGATAAGACAACTACTGCCATCACATTATAAAGCGGCACGCTCCCAATGATCATCAATGGAGCCATCCCTGCATTTCCATAGATATTCTGAATGAAAGCAATTCCCAAAAGTGCTGCACTGCTCCGGTAAGATGATTGGATAAATTCTCCCTGAATCGTCTTATCTTTCCATAAAAATGAAATTCCTGCCACGATTGCAATACTGATAAATGTAACAATAAAACAGAAGATCACAAAGCGGATATTCCATACTTCCTCAAAATCAACCGTTGCAAGATCACTGAAAAGCAGCACCGGAAGCGGAACAAGGAATACAAACTTATTCATCTCTTCCGCAAATTCTACATCCATCCACCCAATTTTCCGAAAAACCATTCCCAGTACCATCATGAGAAAAATAGGAACAGTCGCATTCAGACTAAAAATCAAATTTTCCATTTTATCACTCCGTTCTTAATGCCGTTACCGGATCACTCTTTGCTGCTTTTCTGGAAGGAATCAGTCCTCCAAGTAAAGTAAGCCCGATACTTAAAAGGATCAAAACCGCTGCCGGGACAAATGGAAGTGCTGCCCTGACCGCTGTTGTATCTGCCAAGTGATGGATCACCGCATTACATGGAATCAGCAGCAGAAGCGTCAGACCAATTCCGATCAGTCCCGCACAAAATCCGATGATAAATGTCTCAGCATTAAAGACTTGCGATACATTTCCTTTGGACGCACCGATGGCACGGAGGATACCGATTTCTTTTTTTCGCTCCAGTACACTGATATACGTGATGACACCGATCATGATCGAAGAAACGACCAGTGAGATTGCCACAAACGCAATCAGAACGTAACTGATGATATCCACAATATCTGTCACGGAAGACATCAGCGTTCCAACTACGTCCGTATATGTGATGACCTGCTCTTCTTTTCCGTCTGCCTCCATCCGGCTGTTGTAATCATCCAGGATCTTTACAACCTGTTCTTTACTCTGAAAATCTTTTGGATAAATATTAATGCCGGATGGTTCAGAAAAATCAGCATAGCCAAGTTTCTGTAAATTTCCATCATAAGATGCACTCTGCTTTGATCCAAGAGATAAGAACAACTCCGTTAAGTCTTCCTCACTTACATTCATCTGAAATGCATCTGCAAAAGCATCCACATCAATACTGATTGCATTTTCCATCACGTTCTGCAGATTCGTGCCGAGCTGTGACATTGCCTGCTGCATGGAATTTTCCATTGCTTTCGTGATCTGTCCCATCAACTGCTGCACCTGCTTCTCTACCGCCTGTGCCACAGATTCTGACATTGCCCCCATCGCCTGTTCCATATAAGAAGCCATGGCTTTGGAGAGCTGCTGCTCCAGCGAATCCATATCGACCGCTGCAACCAGTCCTTCAGAAAACCGCTTCTGACCGTCCTCCGTATTCAGATATTCAAGAATATGATCTCCCAGCTTTGTCGGATCCGGCAGGCCATTCACTTTTACATAATCAAGATAACCGTTAAGCAGCTCATCTGTCAGTTTTTCAAGCTGTGCATCGCTGATCTCAAAATCTCGGTCCGACGGATAGATCTTTTCCATCCAGTCGGCAATGATCTTCTGTGCTTCTGCTGTCTGCAGATATTCTGTCAGATACTCATCAGATTTTGCAGGATCTGTATAACCATTTTTAATGAGGAACTCCTGATAACCTGACATGAGATTTCGGAGCAGTTCCTGTATCTGTTCTGCACTGACTTTGACTTCTCCGTTGGCTTTTAAAATCTCTTTCAGATTATCCGAAAGGATCTTTCTTGCAGTTTCCGAACGCAGATAATTTCTGAGATCTTCCTGTAAATTGGAATAATCTGCCTCCGGATGCGTCTTTGCATACTCCTGATATCCTTCCAGCATACTGGCAGATAACTTCTGCATTCCATCCGATGAAACCTCGACTTTTATCCCTTTTAACAGCTTTTGCAGATCCATTGCAGGCAGTCCGTCCAGATTCAGATCTAGGCTGCCACTGTCCATCATTCCTGACAGATCCAGTGCATTTCCACCGGATGTAAAGACTCCTGAAAAATCCGATGCTGTTCCAAGTCCTGCAAGTACAGACTCATCCATCTTAAATGCCTTTTGCAATGCTGCTTCATCTACAGTAAAAAGCGAATCTTCTGAAAAGCTGCTCTCTCCGTCCTCCTCTCCGAACTTCTTATTTGTAAATACATTAACTCCTGCATCTGCAAGCTGCTGCTTTACGATCTCACTGTCTGCTGCCTGCTCTGCCACATACCTGGTCAGTGATGCCGGATAGCAGATGCCCGGATTCAGGGAAGAAGCTGCTGCTCCTTCCCTGGGCTGTACTACACCAACGATCCGAATCGTCTCTCCATTTTCTACCAGTTTCTTCATATAAGAAGCATTATCTGTTTTATCCTTCCAGACCTTATACTGACTGTCATATTCATAAAAGTCAGAACTGTTCACCAGTTTAAACGTCGTTCCCACGATCTGATCGTAACTGTAATCCTGAAAATCGGATGGTACATCAATCGTCTCTTCATTCATAAACTGCCGGATCATCTCATCCAGCTCCAGCGGATCTCTCAGTCCCAGCGTATATGCTACAAAATCACTGATACTTCCATTAGAAGAAAGCACCAGGACACACTCATTATATTTTTCCGGCCATTTTCCTGCTTTCACATCATACTGACTTTCGTAGAGACTTCTGGTTTCAGGCATCTCAAAAAATACATCCGTACTCATCATAGATGACATGATACTGTTGGAACTGCTCGATGATCCAAGTCCCAGAGAAGAAAAAGACTGATCCGGATGTAGCTGACGGACACCATCCTTCTCCTCTTTAAAGATCTGAGGCGTTACACTATAGGAATATTCCACGGCATTCGTATACTTTTCAATTCCGCTTTTTCCTTCATCAAGATATTCTTTTAAAGATTTCAGGTCATTGGAATCCATCGTCGAAAACATATTGGTTACCAGTTGCATGACTTTGACTTTTCCATCCTCATTGTCTGCCGTATCCTTTTCATCATCGGCTGCCATCTCAGATGCATTTCCGACCATCATGGAAGTGATATCAAATCCGGTACTCTGAATCTGTAAAGGATACTCTGACAGAGTCTCTTCTTCCACATTCTGAATGTATTCATTGACTCCATTGGACAGAGAAAGAATCAGGGCAATCCCGATGATTCCGATGGAACCTGCAAAAGCAGTCAGAAGTGTCCTTGCTTTTTTGGTCTTCAGATTATTAAAACTCAGTGCCAGTGCCGTCAGAAATGACATCGACGACTTTCCCATATTTTTATGCTTCGGTGGTTCTGCCTGCGTTTCATCCACTTCATATGGATCCGTATCGGAACGGATCTTCCCGTCACGCAGGGTCACGATCCTGGTGGCATACTGTTCTGCCAGTTCCGGGTTGTGCGTGACCATCACAACCAGACGGTCTTTTGCCACCTCCTGAAGCAGATCCATGACCTGCACACTGGTATCGCTGTCCAACGCTCCGGTCGGCTCATCTGCCAGTAAAATGTCAGGATCATTGACCAATGCCCTTGCGATCGCCACTCTCTGCATCTGACCGCCCGACATCTGACTTGGTCTTTTATGGAGCTGCTTTCCAAGCCCCACCTTTTCCAGTGCTTCTGTTGCACGTCTTCTTCGTTCACTCTTTCCGATTCCCGAGATTGTCAGTGCCAGTTCTACATTTGCCAGCACACTCTGATGCGGGATCAGATTATAACTCTGAAAAACGAATCCGATGGTATGGTTTCTATAGGAATCCCAGTCTCTGTCTTTATATTTTTGGGTTGAAATCCCGTTAATGATCAGATCTCCACTGTCATACCGGTCCAGCCCACCAATGATATTAAGCAGGGTTGTCTTACCGGAACCACTGGGACCCAGAATGGCAACAAATTCATTATCCCTTAAATTCAGGCTCACATCATCCAGGGCTTTCTGCACCAGTCCCCCTGTTCTGTATTCTTTGCAGACATTCTTTATCTGTAACATAGGCATCTGCTCCTTTTATTTGCATTGTCTTTTATCATACTATATTTTAATTTTTGATACCAGGGTCAAAAGGTCTGACACCACGTGTGCTCGCACACTAGTGGTAGAATGACCTTGTGACCCGCCCCAATATGAGCATAAAAGTGGGGCGTAAGCACCACGATATGCGAATGTTGGGTAGGATTGTGGGAGCACGTAGTGCGTAACAATCCGTAGGTATCATAGTCGGGGGCTTTTGACCCCGACATCTAATTTTTTGGTCAAAAGATCTTTTTTCTTATCCGACACCCATATCCGGCTCCCGTTTTTTTCCCTTCTGACAAATAGTTTTTCAATGCTTTCTGCAGACTGGTGTTCTCAGGATATGCCTCCGGATCTTCCAGTATGCTTCCAAAAACCCTTTCCTCTGCCTGACGGTTTTCCAGATTCACAGACTGAATTTCAAAGTAATTCTGAAACTGAAGGATTCCGCTTTCTTTCTCCAGCAACTCTTTCAGTGCCGGAGAAAGCAGCCAGGATTCGCAGTCATACAGTTTATAGGAAGAATCAAAAAAACGGTCCGCCCATGCAAAAGATGCTTCACATCCTTCACGGCTCAGAGATTCTCCTTCCGGTACATGAACATGGATCACTTTCTGCTCCTCATCCGGCTCAAACTGAAGTCTTCCAAGCCGGAATAATTTCATTTTCAAATGAAGTTTCAGCCACTGCTCCTCGCAAAGTCCGATCTTTTTTCTTTCTTTTACACAATGTCGATACCAGATTGTAAAATCTGAAAATGTCGCATCATACACTTCGTCCGGTATTTCTTTTTCTACATACGCTTTATACAGATCCGTTGCAAAACGGACATATAAAGAAAGAATAAGTCCTTCTTTTTCCTGTTCTCCTGCAAGCATTTCAAAAAATTTTTCTTCTTTTTTATAAAATAATTCTTTCCATCTGTGGTATTCCTGCTCCGTCATCTTCAGACTCCGTACCACGTCTCTTCCCTCTTCCGGCAGCCTGGTTCTTTCCATCAGTTGTTCTTCATCCACTGCATACCGGCAGGACAGTGTACCAACTGCCCGGTGCAGCCGTTCCACTTCTTCTGCCAGTTCTCTTTTTATCTGCTCATCTGCCTCCATAAATCCGGCTGTTCCAACTCCGTTGCTTTTTCCTTTTCCATAAAAGCATCTGACACTGTCCAAAAGTTGTTCTGCCTTCTTTTCATATTCCGGTACTTTCTTCATCTGACGCAGTTTCCTCACATCATGAATGGCTTCTTCCAGCATCCTGAACCTCGGTGAAACCCGCACATCCGGCTCTTTTTCCCGCCTTTCTCCGGGATACACCAGAAACATATCCCCTGCTTCAAAATAGCAATGGACATTTTCCTCCAGAGGATCTTTACACCAGGCATCATATGCCCATTTCAGGAATCCGTCCGCACCACATGACTCGATATACCAGATTGTCCATGCAGCCTCACCCGGATCACTCATAGAAAAGATGCCCGGATAATCATGGATCATACTGTAAATGCTTGTCAGCTTTCCTTCCTGTCTCCGCCTGCGGACGATCTCCCTGAACAACTCCCGCGAGATCTCCCCATTTGCCAGTGCGGACAGATGCGGTGTCACCGTAAATAGTCTGTCCCACATTTCTTTATTATAATGCACCACCTCACCGCCCACTTTCAGGGAATTTCCATGTCTGTCCGGGAAAGTTGCGATCAGGTTCAGAGCTGCCTCCATCTCTTCTTTCGGGCGTTCATCCATCGCCAGTATCATCCGATCAAACCATCCCTTTTCTTCCAAATGTTGTACAAAACTCTGTAAAAATGCACTCCACACCTCAATCCAGAACTCACTTCCGGGTTCTGCCTGCTTCTCTATTTCTTTTCCATCTTCCCTGTATCGCAGCACATTCCCCCATGGAACAACAGAATAACACTCTATATAGGACACCTTTACTTCTTTCAGCAAAAACCCTGTCCACCGGTCAAACTCTCCGTATTCAAACTGCCATTTTCCATTTTCTCTTTTCCATCTGACCATGGACGGATAGTCGCACCATGTCTGATGATACCACGGCTCTTCCACGATCGAAGCTGTTCCGATTTTTCCGCCAGCCTCCATATAAGGCCGCATCTGCCGTTTCATGATCTGAAGATGCTCCCTGCCAAAAGGTTCAACCTGATAATATGCCGCACTGGCATAAGGATACTGCCACAGATTCAGATAATACTCATTGTCCTGGTCCAGCTTAAGATCCAGCACCCGGATCTTTAACTTCAGGCTCTGCTCCCCGCCCTTTTCTGTCCTCACCCGGATTTTTGTACTGTAAAGCCCCGGTTTTTCATCCCGAGTCGTTGACACCGTGATCCAGATCGGCTGGATGATTCTTCCGTTCTTCTCCAACAGCTTTTCATGCTCCATCTGTGAACCATAGATCACATCCGCACTATAGCTTTTGTCTCCCTTCGGTGCTTCCGGCAGACGGTACGGCCTCGGCTCCGGGATCCAGTTACTTCCCGTATACGTGCTGATCCATTTTTGAAATTCTGCTCTTACTTCTATCCCTTCAGACAAATTTCCTTTTTCATCCGTCACCGGCTCTGCGATCAGTTCCAGAGCTTCTGCCTTTTCATCCAGGATCACTTCCGCCGCTGCATTTCCACGGTCTCCCTGCCATAAAAGCAGTCTTTCCTCCTGCCGATACTGCTCCGGTATTCTGTCCCACTCGGCTCTCCGTTCTTTTTTTATAAATGTATACTGACTGATCCCCATGGTTCTCTCCTGTTATCTACTATTTTTCATCTGCTAACGCTCATTACAGCAGGACCGGCACCTTTGGTGTCTGAAGCTGTTAACGCTCATTATAACATAAGAAGAAAAAAGATACCCATAGATTTCTCTACGGATATCTTTTTCAGAGAGGATTCCTGTTGTATTTTTCAGAGAATCTCTTACTGTATATTCAGATTTGTATACCCCATCAGGCTTTCATCAATTTCTCTTGCAACTTCGCGGCCCTCACGGATCGCCCACACGACAAGTGACTGTCCCCGGTGCATATCCCCTGCTGTAAACACATTTTTTACATTCGTCGCATATCTGCCCGGCTCTGTTTTTACATTCGTGCGTTCATTGATTTCCACACCAAATGCTTTTGTCACATAATCCTGGCTTCCAAGGAATCCTGCTGCGATCAGAACCAGATCCACCGCCACTGTATATTCACTTCCCGGAATTTCTTCCATTCTCATGCGTCCGGTCTTTTCGTCTTTTTTACTCTCAAGTTTCACAAGAACAGCCTTACACAGCTTTCCTTTCTTATCCTTGATAAATTCTTTGACCGTTGTGGTATACACACGCGGATCTGCACCAAAAACTGCGATTGCCTCCTGCTGGCCATAATCGGTCTTGCAGACTCTCGGCCATTCCGGCCATGGATTGGATGCAGCTCTCTGATCCGGTGCCTTGGGCATCATTTCCAACTGAACCACACTTTTTGCTCCATGACGGATGGAAGTTCCGACACAGTCATTTCCTGTATCTCCACCACCGATGACCATGACCTTCTTTCCTTTTGCAGAAATATATGTGCCATCCTTTAACTGCATATCATTTGCCCATAAGGCTTTTGTCGTTGATTTCAGAAAATCTACCGCAAAATAAATTCCTTCTGCATCCCGCCCCGGTACTTTGATATCTCTTGGATTGGATGCACCACATGCAAGTACAACCCGGTCATAATTTTTCAGGATCTCTGACGGCTTGATTTCTTTTCCTACATCACATCCGGTCCGAAACTCAATTCCTTCCTCTTTCATGATCTCGATCTTGCGGTCAATGATCTGCTTTTCCAGCTTCATATTCGGAATACCATACCGCAGCAGACCGCCCGGCTTGTCTTCCCGTTCAAATACCGTCACCTGATGTCCTCTCTGATTCAGAAGATCTGCGGCAGCAAGTCCGGACGGACCGGAACCGATCACTGCAACTTTCTTTCCGGTTCTTACTTTCGGTGGATTTGCCTTGGCATAACCCATCTCATAAGCATTTTCAATGATGGCATATTCATTGCTCTTTGATGCCACTGCCTCCTGGTTCAGTCCACAGGTGCAGGCATTCTCACACAGTGCCGGACATACACGGGAGGTGAACTCCGGGAAATTATTTGTCTTCTTCAGACGCAGATAGGCTTCTTTCCAGTTTCCGTTATAAATCAGATCATTCCATTCCGGTACTAAATTGTGGAGCGGACATCCGCTTGCCATCCCTGCCAGTAATTTTCCTGACTGACAGAACGGAACTCCGCACGCCATACAGCGTGCTCCCTGAAGTTCCTGTTCTTCCTTTGATAACGGCGTATGGAACTCGTTAAAATGCTGTATTCTCTCAAGTGGTGTCTCCGCTATTTTATCCTGTCTTTTATAATCCATAAATCCTGTCGGTTTTCCCATCTTCCTACGCCTCCTATCTTCCGTTCTTAATCAGGTTAAATGCCTCGATCTTTGCTTTTTCTCTGCTCAGACCTTTTTCTTCCATCTGAATGATCGTTGACATCATTTTCTCATAATCTTCCGGTATGATCTTCTTGAACTTCGGAAGATACTCTTTAAAGTTATCAAGGATCTTCTTTCCGACCTCTGAATTTGTATAGGCTACATGCTCCTGGATCATGCCTTTGAGTTCCTGCACATCATACTTATCTGTCACACGCTCGATGTTGACCATCGCTTTGTTGACTTTCTGATAAAGTCTGCTGTCAAGGTCAAGAACATAAGCAATACCGCCGCTCATTCCTGCTGCAAAGTTCTTTCCAACCTGTCCCAGTACAACGACACATCCTCCGGTCATGTACTCGCAGCCGTGATCGCCGACACCTTCTACCACTGCTCTGACTCCTGAGTTTCTTACTGCAAATCTTTCTCCTGCCACACCACCGACAAATACTTTACCACTGGTAGCTCCATATAAAGCAACGTTACCGATGATAATATTCTCATCTGATTTGAACTTCACGCCCTTCGGCTGGCATACGACCAGTTTACCACCGGAAAGACCTTTTCCGAAATAATCGTTGCTGTCTCCGGTCAGTTCAAGAGTCAGTCCCTTCGGAATAAATGCACCAAAGCTCTGACCGCCTGCTCCTTTACACTGGATCACGAAGCTGTCTTCTTCCAGTCCTTCAGGATATCTTCTCGTGATCTCTGATCCGAAGATTGTTCCGAATGCACGGTCTGTATTCGTGACATCGACTTCAAGTCCTCTCTTTTCTCCCCGCTCAAGTGCCGGAAGAAGCTGCTTTACAAGCACTTTTTCATCCAGGGTCTTACCAAGTTCAAAATCGTAAACTTTCTTTGGATTGAAGATCATGCCTTTCTTTTCTTTTGCATATGGGTTATACAGCACGCTGCTCAGATCCAGCATAGCCGCACGACGGGAAGTCGGTACATCCTTCACTTTCAAAAGATCGGTACGTCCAACCAGTTCGTCTACTGTGCGGACACCCAGCTTTGCCATATATTCTCTCAGTTCTTCTGCAATAAACTGCATGAAGTTGACTACATACTCCGGCTTTCCTGTAAATCTCTTTCTCAGTTCCGGATTCTGCGTAGCAACTCCCACCGGACACGTATCCAGGTTGCAGACTCTCATCATCACACAGCCCATCGTTACAAGCGGAGCTGTGGCAAATCCGAACTCTTCTGCTCCCAGCATTGCTGCGATCGCCACATCACGGCCGCTCATCAGCTTGCCGTCTGTCTCAATGCGGACACGCTCACGCAGCCCATTCTGGATCAGTGTCTGATGCGTCTCGGCAAGTCCGAGTTCCCACGGAAGTCCTGCATTCTGAATGGAACTTCTCGGAGCAGCTCCGGTTCCTCCGTCATAACCTGAGATCAGGATGACTCCTGCACCAGCTTTCGCAACACCTGCTGCCACAGTACCGACTCCTGCCTCTGATACAAGCTTCACTGAAATCCTTGCATTTTTATTTGCATTCTTACAGTCATAGATCAACTGTGCCAGGTCTTCGATGGAGTAGATATCATGGTGAGGCGGTGGTGAGATCAGACTGACTCCCGGTGTTGAATGACGGGTCTTTGCGATCCACGGATATACCTTTCCTCCCGGAAGATGTCCACCTTCTCCTGGTTTTGCTCCCTGTGCCATCTTGATCTGGATCTCTTTTGCACTGACAAGATATCTTGATGTCACTCCGAAACGTCCTGAAGCCACCTGCTTGATGGCCGAGCATTTATTTGTATCCAGTCGCTCGATATCCTCTCCACCTTCACCGGAGTTGGATTTTCCGTGAAGCATGTTCATGGCGATTGCCATGGTCTCATGAGCTTCTTTGGAAATGGATCCGTAGGACATGGCTCCTGTCTTAAATCTTGTTACGATGGAATCTACGCTTTCCACTTCTTCGATCGGAACGCTCTTCTTCGGATAATTAAATTCAAGCTGGCCTCTCAGGTTGATCTTTTCGCCCTCTTCATCCACCATCTGTGTGTACTGTTTGAACAGATCATAACTTCCGGTTCTTGTAGACTGCTGAAGCATGTGGATCGTCTGTGGATTGTAAAGATGTTCTTCTCCACCGCTCTTATATTTATGCTTTCCGACGCTGTCCAGTGTCATATCTACAGCAAGTCCCAGCGGATCAAAGGCCTCTGTATGGAATGCAGTATAATCTTCTGCAATCTCCTCAATTCCGATTCCACCGACACGGCTGACTGTATCGGTAAAATAACGATTGATAAAGTCACTCTTCAGACCGATCGCCTCAAAGATCTTTGCTCCCTGATAAGACTGGATCGTTGAGATTCCCATCTTGGATGCGATCTTGATGATTCCATGGATCACCGCAGAGTTATAGTCATCCACCGCTGCGTAATAATCTTTGTGAAGCAGATTTGCCTCAATCAACTGACGGATGGACTCATGTGCCAGATACGGGTTGATCGCACATGCTCCATAGCCCAGCAGGGTTGCAAAATGATGGACCTCTCTCGGTTCCCCACTTTCCAGGATCATGGCAACAGAGGTTCTCTTCTTTGTGCGGACTAGATGCTGCTGCAATCCCGATACAGCCAGAAGTGACGGAATTGCTACATGATACTCATCTACATCCCGGTCTGTCAGGATCAGGATATTCGCTCCCTCACGGATGACTCTGTCTACTTCGATGAACAGATATTCAATGGCTTTTTCCAGGCTCGTATTCTTATAATAAGTGATCGGGATCTCTGCAACTTTGAATCCGTCCACATTCATGTTCTTGATCTTCAGAAGATCGGTATTGGTCAGGATCGGGTTATTTACCCTGAGCATCTTACAATTTTCTTCTTTCTGCTCCAGCAGGTTTCCGTCTTTTCCAATGTAGATCGTAGTGGATGTAACAATCTCCTCACGGATCGCATCAATTGGCGGGTTCGTAACCTGGGCAAATAACTGCTTGAAATATCCAAACAACGGCTGACGCTTTTTAGAAAGAACGGACAGTGGTGCATCCATTCCCATGGCTGCGATTCCCTCTCCACCGTTCTTTGCCATGGTCAGAATGGAGGTCTTCACATCTTCATAAGAATATCCGAATGCTTTCTGAAGCTGTGTACATTCTTCCGCCGTATATTTCGGAACATCTTTATTCGGGATCTTCAGATCCTTCAGAGCGATCAGATTGCTGTCCAGCCACTCACCGTACGGATGCTCGTTTGCGTATTTTTCTTTCAGTTCCTCATCATCGATCACCCGGCCTGCCACAGTATCAACCAGAAGCATCTTGCCCGGATGAAGTCTTTCTTTCATGACAATCTTTGACGGATCAATATCCAGTACTCCGACCTCAGAAGAAAGGATCAGGTTATCATCCTCTGTGATATAGTAACGGGAAGGACGAAGACCGTTTCTGTCAAGTACCGCTCCCATCACATCTCCATCGGAGAAAAGGATGGATGCCGGTCCGTCCCATGGCTCCATCATGGTTGCATAATACTGATAGAAATCTTTCTTGTTCTGAGACATTTCATTGTTGTTGACCCATGGTTCAGGAATTGCGATCATGACTGCCAGCGGAAGCTCCATTCCACTCATGACCATAAATTCCAGTGCATTGTCAAGCATTGCCGAGTCAGAACCGGAGGTATTGATCGCCGGAAGAACTTTATGAAGCTCACCTTTCAGCTTGCCTGCCTCCATCGTTTCTTCTCTGGCACGCATCTTATCCGCATTACCACGAATTGTATTGATCTCTCCGTTATGCACGATGAAACGGTTCGGATGGGCTCTCTGCCAGCTTGGTGCTGTATTCGTACTGAAACGGGAATGTACCATGGCAATGGCTGATACATACTCCTCATCCTGCAGATCTGCAAAGAAAAGGCGGAGCTGTCCTACAAGGAACATCCCTTTATAGACAATCGTTCTGCTGGAGAGTGAAACGACATACGTGTCATCACTGCTCTGTTCAAAGATCCTTCTTACCACATACAGCCGGCGGTCAAATTCCAGTCCCTTTGCATACCTGGACGGACGTTCGATAAACGCCTGCATGATACACGGCATACAGTCAACCGCACTTTTTCCGAGGATATCCGGGTGGATCGGAACTTCTCTCCATCCTAAGAATTTCAGTCCTTCTTTTTTTACGATCACCTCAAAGATCTTCTTCGCCTGATTTCTCTTCAGCTCGTCCTGCGGAAGGAAGAACATTCCCACACCATAATCTCTCTCTCCTTTGAGATCGATCCCGAGTGGCTGACAGACCTTTTTAAAAAAGTTATGTGGAATCTGTGTCAGGATTCCGACACCATCTCCTGTCTTTCCCTCTGCATCCTTTCCGGCTCTATGCTCCAGATTTTCCACGATATGCAGTGCACCTGCTACTGTACTGTGGCTTTTCTGACCTTTAATATTAACGATTGCTCCAATACCGCAGTTATCATGTTCAAAACTTTCACGATACAGACCCTGCTGTGGGATTTCATTTTCTTTCCTCATAGTCGCTGTCCTTTCTTTTGCATATTTAAAACTTTTTTAAAATATAACTCTTTTTCCCCATCTTGTAAATAGGAATTTTCTGTAAATTATCTGATAATTCGACTTTTTATTATTTTATTTTTATTATTATCTTTGCATGTATTTAAGATAATATCATTATCATTGTCAATAAATGATTTTAATGCTAGTCCATATTGCCTCTTTAATTTATCTGCTTCCTCCTCTGAGATATTTAAAACTAATGCTATATCATTTGTTATATTATCTCCTCCTAATGGAATTGAATTTGTATATACAAATGTTGATCCTTCAAATACTCCTATATCTGTATTTTCTGCTCCGACATCAATAATTGCTATATTGTCATGTAATTCATTCTTATCTAATATTAGATTTCTTTCTGCTAGCGTCTCTGGAACTATTCCATCAATTTCAATTCCAACTCTTTTAAAGATTGATGTTAATTGTCTTACATAATCTTTATTTGCTAAGATAACTTGTGCTTTTAGTGTAAAATTTGAGCTTAAATTGCCAACTGGATCTGCGACAATTTTTCCGTTATCAAGTATTACTTCTGATGGTACTATATCTATTATTGTTTTCCCTTCTGGTATTTCAATATCTTTAGCTTGCACAATTGCACTTTGAACATCTTTTAATGATATACCAGCAAATTTGTCTTTTAGCTCTTTTAATATGCTATTTTGAACTATTGTAACTTCTTTTCCAGGAATAGTTACATATGCTGAGTTTATTTTAAATTCCGCTTCTTCCTCAGCATCTTTTATAGTTTTTGCAACACTTAAACTAACTTCTTCTTCATTAATAATTTTGCCTTTTTTTATACCATTGCATTTACAAGATGTGCTACATAGTGTTTCGATTTGTCCAAAGTTATTAACCTCTCCAACAACTGTGCAAACCTTAGATGTACCTATATCAATACCAACTATGATATCACCTATTGCCAAAATGATTCCTCCATTTATTTTTGTTAAAATTTCTATATTATATAGATTGTTTTCTTCTTTGTTATATATATTACATTTTCATAAAAAAGTCAATATAAATTGAAACATTTTTGAAATAAATTTGTAATATTTTTGATATTTGTGTAATATGTTTGTAATATATTTTTAATTTTGTTTTTCTTTCTTTTTTATTGTCTTATTTTTAGATTTTTCTCTCCACAAATCGATATAATATCTCCTAATTATTGTCAAATTTGTAAACATCCTTCCTACAAAAACTACTAATGCTGCTAAATATATATCTATATTTAGTTTTTGACCTAAATATGTTAATGCTATTGATAATATGCTATTGCAGAAAAAACCAGATATAAAAATTGTTAAATCAAAATTCTTCTTCAAAATCTCAATAGCCTTGTCCAGTCCATCCCGTGCCAATAGCTCCGTAGGATTGGGAGGAACGGTTCCACCCGGAAGAATATACAGATTCCTATTCACATCAGATAACTGTACCAAACTCATCAAGTCCATTTCCGGATTTGCCAGATATTGAGTAATCCCCTTCTCCTTGCTCGAAAGATTAAAAACTTTATTCAGTCCCGGTTTGCGAATATCAAGACCTACAATCACCACCTTCTTTCCCAATAAAGAAAGACTGATAGCCAAGTTGGCCGAAGTGAACGATTTACCTTCACCACTCACTGTTGAAGTCACGAGGATTACTTTCTTATTATTCTGAAGCATAAACTGGATATTCGTTCGAATGTTACGGAAAGTTTCGCTCATCAGGTTATTCTGATTCTCGAATACAGCAATAGAACCCTCCTTTGTATTCTTTTCATCCGTCAAAGGGATATCCCCCGCAATCGGAACACTAGTCAGTTTTTCCACATCAGCACGACTTTCGATCTTGAACTTCGTCAGATCAATCATATAAATAACAACAACAGGTATCGCAATACCTAAACACAGTGCAGCCAAATAAATAACACTTCGTTTAGGAGATACAGGAATAACATCGGCAATGGCATCATCTATAATCTTCGCATTATTCGCAGTAGCAGCAAGTGCAATCGCATTCTCTTCACGTTTCTGTAACAACATCAGATACAATCCGGCTTTGATCTCCTGCTGACGGGCAATACTTACATACTGTCTTTCCTGTCCCGGAGCATCACTGATACGACGAGAAAAACGACTAGCTTCACGATCCAAATCAGCCTTGACTATAAGCAACCCCTGTAACGTTCCGTCAATAGCAGCTTTAACATTCGCCTTCATTGCACGAATACTCATATCCAGATTTATAATCATCGGATTGTTTTCAGTTGAAGTACGCAACAAACGTTTACGTTCGATAACCAGTTCATTATAACGTTCTAATTGAGTAGTCAGTCCATTGTCTGTTAAACCAATGTTACTAGGAAGCACCTCATATTCATTCAATGGATTATTGATATATTTCGCAAGGTCACGAACCAAATTAATCTGTGTACCATTCTCAACCCTTTTCTTTTCATATTCAGCATTTCCTGATACAGCTAATTGAGCATCACTGCTAATATCCGTCAAACCGGCATTCCGCTTAAATGTCTCCAGCTTTTCTTCCGTATTACCCAATTCCTCGTCTATAATCTTAATACGCTCATTAATAAACTCTCTCGTCTTTTCAGCCACTTCATTTTTATCATTGTTCGTATTCCGGTTATACATTTCCATCAGTTTATTGATAAAGTCCTGTCCACGCTGTATATTCGTATTAATTAATGAGACTGTAGCAACGGAAGTTGCTTTAGAGGTTGGCGCAATCGTTAATGCCCACTGATACCCCTTTGCAACTCCAAACGGCTGGCTAACTACCGCACTGATATGCCGAACCTCCTTCTGGCCTTCGACCTGACCGTTTGACAACGAATCTCTCAATGTGAACCCAAAGGTTCCTACATTGGTAGGAAATACTGCCGGTAACTTATCAAAACGCTTATTATATTCATTCAAACCCACTTTTAGATTCACATCCAGCCCACCATCGGAAGCCAGTTTCATGTCAATCAAAGCCGCATTTGAAAGTTTGTCCGCTTCTTGGGCAGTCAAATTCACCACGACAGGAGAGGTCTTATACATCTCTTGCCTAGGAAATTCATCCTCATCATAATAAGTAATATAAAGTTCCAAGCTATTGACGACCTCCTTGAGTATAGTCTTTGAACGGAGTACTTCTATTTCATTATCAATGCTCTGTGCTGAAGTAATGACTCCTCCTAATCCCAAGTTTTCTAAATCTGCCGATCCCGAATTTCCTCCTTTCTTATCATCCTTTATTATGATAGAAGCAGAAACCTGATACACAGGGATCTGGAAATATAAATATCCCCAAGCACCTATCAAACAAATCAAAACAGAAGCGACAAACCAAGGCCAATGGATTACATATCTGAAAAGAAGTTCCTGATAATTGACTTTCTCTTCATCCAATTCATTCATATTATTTTCGTACGAGTTTTCTTTCATTTTTGATTAATTTATTTTATGACTTTATTTTAGTATATTTAATAATAGACTTGCTATTGACAACAAAACTGAAACACCGGAGAACCACAATCCCGTACTAGTTCCAACATCCGAATTCTTAGCCTTAGTCTTATTAGGCGTCACATAAATTATATCATTCTGCTGCAACTGATAATAAGGAGACAATACCGTTTCAGCCTTATTCAGGTCCAGAGTTATAATTTCCTGCTTGTTATCTTGTCCTGTCCGGATTAGTTTCACATTATCACGCATACCGTAAATAGTCAAATCACCAGCCATAGCGAGCGCTTCCAGCAAATTAATCTTCTCGTTAGAGACTACAAAACTGCCCGGACCATTTACCTCCCCTAATACCGAAATCCGATAATTAACAATACGCACAGTTACAAGCGGTGCTTCTTTTAAATAAACCTTCAACTTGTCTATAATCAGATTTTCTATCTCCAGTTTAGTCAATCCACCTACATGAATCTCGCCCAATACCGGAAAATTGATATTCCCCTGATTATCTACCAAATGCTGTTGTGGAGCATCAGTACCCGAATTTACCAGATTGAAAGGTGCAGCCAGTTCGGGAGTGGAACAAGACACGGCAATCGTCAACAAATCTTTGGGCATAACCTTCACACCTGTCTGACGAACACTCTGTTCTGTTTCATTCACCAAATCCGTATCCTGCAAATAAGGCACTTTCCTGGATGATTGACAGGAAGCGAACATCAAAGTCAGAGATAAATAAAGAATCCACCCAGTTAGTCTTCTCATAACCACCTATAATTTTTTAATCTTTAATTTTTAATTTTTTCAATACGCCTCTTTATCCCCGCGGATTATGTTATACACAGTCTTATACATGATATATAAATCCAAAAGAAAC